>Ga0210388_10000856_pt1 | contig 24116 bp, 12 predicted proteins | sample IncBWC19OmetaG_FD_155485 | JGI IMG/M metagenome (GOLD analysis project Ga0210388, IMG submission 155485) | Forest soil microbial communities from Barre Woods Harvard Forest LTER site, Petersham, Massachusetts, United States - Inc-BW-C-19-O ...
CGGGCTCCCCGTAAGAAGCACTTCCGTGGAAGAAGAAGTCATAGCGCCATTCGAGGACGGTCGCCACGGGAGAATTCACGACTGGCCGACGCGTAAGCGACTACTGGTAGCTCTGACTGCCGGCGTCATACTCATCTTGGGTATAGGTGCGGTTTATAAGGTGCTGAGACCCGCAAACGCCAATGTGAATGCAATCGCCTCTTCAGATTCTTGGAACGCTGATATGCAAGACCTCTGGGGTCCGTTTATCGCAAAGGATCGACCTCTGATTGTCGCGATTGAGGACCCCCTATTCGTGGAGTTGGATGGCAAGAAGGGCGTCTATTATCGCGATAAGACACTGAATACTTGGCAAGATGTTGCCAACTCGCAGGCGGTTCAATCTCTACGTGCGGCTCTTAAGAGTCGAGAGATGGCGCCGAGCCGCTACTACACCGCATTTGGCGAGGTGGACGCTTCCTTTCTCCTCGCACGGACCCTTGGCTCAAGAATCCCGAACCTGACCGTTCTGAAAACGAGCGACTTTTCAATGCGCGAGCTCGCCGATAACAATGTCATTTTCGTCGGTCTTCAGAATTTGTTTTTTACAGACCAGATGGAGTCCGCCCCGGTGAAGGCTCCACTTCAACAAATTCGGGAAGGTATTCGCAACGTGAATCCTGGGCCGAATGAACCCGCAGAATTCCTTGACGAGTACTCGACCGCGCCCACGGAAGAAGGCACTGCATTTGCACTCATTACCCATGTACCAGGTCCGATGGGGAACAGCGACGTCGAAAGTTTTACTTGCAGCCGGGCTGCCGGATATGTTGCCGCTGTCAAGGCATTTACGGATCCAAATTCTGTTCGAACGGTCGTGAATCTCCTGAAGCATGTCGGCAACGGCAAAATGCCTCGCTACTATCAGCTTCTGCTGAAGGTAAAGTTTAAGGCCGAGGAACCGACAGAAGTCACATATGTGCTTGCGAAGGAACTGAATTATCCCGGTAAGTCTTGATTTGCGCCAGGAGAAAAAGCTGTCCTTTAGGGGGTGTGTCTCGCCAAAATTCCATCCGCATCAATCCGGTTGTGTTTTCTATGATATAAGCGATGCATGCCGTGCGCTCTGAGGCTGTTGTTTTTGTTCTTCGCTCGCTCTTTTCGATCTCGCCGCGACCTCCTTTTGGAAAATCTAGCTTTGAGGCAGCAACTCGCTGTCTTGGCTCGTCGCAATCCTCAACCACGATTGGCCCTATCTGACCGAGTGTTCTGGCTCGCATTGCGACGGCTGTGGCCGGGATGGCGCCAGACCTTGGTCCTGGCCCAGCCCGAGACCGTGGTGCGTTGGCATCGAGCCGGATTTTGAGCTGTACTGGAAGTGGCTTTCACGCGAACACCCCGTCGTTGGGAGGAAGCCGACGAGCAGAGAAGTGCGAGAATTGATCTTTCGTATGGTAGCCGAGAATCGCACTTGGGGCGCGCCCCGAATCCACGGTGAACTCAGAATGTTGGGGTTCAATATCTCCGAGCGAACCGTTCTGCGATGGATGCGGAAGGCTCCCAAAGATACCGAGCCAGCCAAGCGCTGGACTGCGTTCCTGAGCAACCATCGTGAGGCGATTGCAGCGATGGATTTCTTCACCGTGCCAACGCTCACTTTCGGCGTGCTGTATGGTTTCTTCGTGATTGCTCATGACCGGCGACGCATCCTCCACTTCAACGTGACACGGCATCCGACGACCCCTTGGGTAGCGCAGCAACTTCGTGAGGCTTTTCCTTACGAGTCGGCGCCAAGGTATCTGATCTTCGATCGCGAGCACACCTTCCATGGTGAAGTGCTGGAGACGATAGAGAGTTTGGGCATCAGCCCGATTCGCACCGCAATTCGAAGCCCTTGGCAGAACGGTGTAGCCGAGCGGTGGGTAGGCACCTGCCGTCGCGATCTTCTTAACCACGTCATCGTTTTAAATGAGCGCCATCTGAAACGCCTCATAAGGGAATATCTCGACTACTATCATGACGACCGAACTCATCTCGGCTTGGGCAAAGAAACTCCGTCTGGTCGAACGATCACAAAGAACAAGCCGGTCAATGCGGAAGTGGTTTCCATGCCGAAGCTCGGAGGTCTGCATCATTGCTATGATCTTGCAGCCTAGCTGGCCCAGGTCGGCTCTCGCCCCGGCGAAATCGAAGTCGCTTGGCTGGAATTCTGTGCCTGCCGGACCAAGGTCGGGCATTCTGCAGTTCTCGATTCACGACTTGCAGTCCCCGGATGGTTTTGCTCGGCCTGAATCTCTGACACCGCAGTGTCACTTAGTACTCAAGCGCGTTATCTAAGGCGCAATTTGAATATGTATGGGATTTTGACGAGGCACAGGTACAAAACTCGTCGGTCAGCCCAGGTAATCCAACGCCGACATTTTGGAGACGTCTGCGTGAGCCGTTGAATCACTTAAAGGAGGCAGGCGCCGTCAGGTTTATCTTCGGTCCCCGGTTCATTGCTCTGAGAGATCATTCTCCAACCGCGGCGAAGCCACACAGCACCGGTTGCGGCCGGCGGATTTCGCCGCATATAGCGCGGAATCCACTTCGCGCAGGATCTCCGCCGATGAGGGATTTCCCCACTCTTGCGCCACCAGCACTCCGATACTGATCGACATCGACAGAGGACCGTGCTCGGTCTCGACCGGCGAGGCCGCGATGGCCGCCTGCAGCTGCTCCGCGCGCGTCAGCGCATCCTCGGGGGTGCAACTGGGCAACACGATCAGGAACTCCTCGCCGCCATACCGGCCCACCAGATCATAGTTGCGCACCGTTCGCGTGAGCCGGCGTGCAACCTCAAGCAGAACCTCATCGCCTACGGGATGCCCATGAGTGTCGTTGATTTTCTTGAAGTGATCCAAGTCTGCCAGCAGAACCGCCGTGCTGCTGTTTTCGCGAACGCTTCGGACCAGCTCGCGCTCCAGCAACTCCAGCGTCGCACCGCGGTTCAGCAAAGCCGTGAGGTTGTCGTGCGTAGCCTTGAACTCCAGTTCCGCCCGCGCCTGCTCGAGCTCGGCCTCGACCGCCTTCAACTTGGTAATGTCGCGCCCCACTCCGCTAATGCCTATAACCCGGCCTTCCGCATCGAACAGTGGGACTTTCGTGGACAAGACGTATCGTGTGCGCCCATCTGCCTCCTCGATCGTTTCTTCGCGGCTGACCATCGGCTGGCCCGACTGCATCACCCTCTGCTCGTCCTCAAAAAAACCTGCGGCAATCGCTTCGGGGAAAAAGTCGAAATCGGTCTTGCCCAGCAATTCGGCGCCAGATGCGGCTCCCATATTCTTTGCCGCTCCCATGTTGGCGAGCAGGAACCGGCTCTTTGCATCCTTCACGTAAAGCGGGTCGGGCAAGTTGTCCAGTAGGCTCATCGCTAACTTGCCCAAATAAGCGCGTTCTCGGGCCGGTTTGATTTTAGGAGATGGTGCGCGAAGACGCCCGATCAATATCCCGCATGCTCCCGCCATGCCAATGACAAGCGCCATGCCAAACACGTGCAAAGTGATCGCGGGCCCACTGGCGAGCAACGAGAGGACCTGCGCAAACGGTCCTTTTTCCGGTGTGATCGCCGCGCCGGCAAGACCGAGTTGAGCCATGACTGTCATCGATCCAGACCGGGCTGCGCGGACAGTCGCGTTCCGCTGCTGCTTTTCACTGGGTACATCCAAAGTACCAGTGTTTTCAACGGTTGTGCCATTTCTCTGGACAAATAACATTGTCCCGCACATTTTGAGTGATGCATCGAGACATGCCAGCTACTGTACCGGCCGTTGGCCGTGAATTCTTGATGGAAGAAGATTATTTCGCCTGTTTTTGAAGAGCGCCCGAGCTGAAATCTCTCTTTGAGCTTTCGGTGAGTCTGCGAGGAAAGCGTGTTTTATCTCTCGCACGTCAGCTTCAGTGCGAACTAGATCGTTCCGGATGGTATGAAGAGAGTCCGTCGGGCGGCTCACCAAAGTAGGAGGCATTCAACAGAGGAAAGAAAGCGAGGGGCTAGGTCCGCGAACTAAACGGGCGTCCCTTGACAGGACCAACGCCTTCGCGCAGGGTGACGAGCTGATTGGCCGGCAGAGATTTGAATTGCTCGACGTCGCCGGAGGGCCAGTGTACTTCGACATTGGCGCTGGATTCCTTGCCGAGGCCGAAGTGCAGACGGGAATCGTTGCTAGATACATAGCTGCTCTGGCTCATTACGGCCTGGGCCTGCACGTGGCCTCCATAACGAACTAAGACGCGTGCGCCGATGGCGGAGCGATTGCTTTTTGTTCCTTCCAGGCGCACCTTAATCCAATTGTTTCCGGCAGGCGCGTCATTGCGCAGCAGCGAGGGCGGCTCATTCTGGTTCATTACCAGGATGTCGAGGTCACCATCGTTGTCGAAGTCGCCAAAGGCACAACCGCGGCTGCAATGGACTTGGGTCATTGCTGGGCCGGCTTCTTCGCCCATCTCAACGAACTTTCCATTGCGCATGTTACGAAACAGGATCGGCTGGCTGCGGGCAGGGAAGCGGGCGAAAGAGCGCTCCAGGTCTGGATAGACATTGCCGGTGACGTAAAAGATGTCTGGCCAGCCGTCGTTGTCGATGTCCACAATTCCGTCGCCCCAGCTTACGAACCGGCGCTCCGAATCTATGCCCGCGTGGATGGTGACATCTTCGAATTGACCGTGGCCGGCGCAGCGATAGAGCCCGCTGGACTGTAGTTGGAAATGGGTCTTGAAGATATCAATGTGGCCGTCGAGATCGTAGTCGCCGGTGGCAATGCCCATGCCCGCCATCTCCTGGCCATCGCCGCTATAGGCAACGCCGCGCAACAGGCCTTCTTCTCGGAATGTGCCATCGTGGTTATTCATGAAGAGAAGGCTTGGCGTGGAGTCTGCGGCTACGAAGATGTCCGGCCAGCCGTCTTCGTCCACATCGAAGGAGACGGCGGCGAGCCCAAAAGAGGTTTGGACGGAATCGATGCCGGACTCTTTCGAGACGTCGGTGAATGTGCCGTCACCGTTGTTGCGATAAAGAGAATGGACAGGCGCAGGCAGCCCTCGTGGGCCGCAGTAAACTGCGACACCCTGATAGGAGCAGGTAGCCATGTGAATATTGGGCCTGGGGGCTGTGGCCAGGTCAAACTCCACATAATTGGCCACGAATAAGTCGAGATGGCCGTCGCGGTTGTAGTCGAGAAAAGTGCAGCCTGCGCCAAAGCGATTGCCCGGATGGAGCAAACCGGCCTGCGCGGTCACGTCGGAAAAAGTCCCGTCGCCATTGTTTCGGTAGAGACGATTTTGGCCGTAGTAAGTCAGAAACAGATCCTCGAAGCCGTCGTTGTTGTAGTCGCCGACACAAACACCCACGGCCCATCCGGGATCAGATAGGCCGGCTTTGGCCGTGACATCAGAGAATGTGCCGTCGCGATTATTGTGGTATAGCCGATTGCCAGATCCGAGGGGAATGGAATCGAGCCGGCGGCCGCCGAGAATGAAAATATCCATCCAGCCGTCATTGTCGTAATCGAAGAAAGCGCAACCACCGCCCATCGATTCGAGGATGTATGTGGCCTCGCCGGGAGTACCATAGATGATCGGTTGAGAGAGACCGGCCTGCGCGGCGACGTCCGTAAATCGCGAGAATGATGGAAGGGGCGGGCTCGCGCCCGCCTCAGGATGCAAAAGCCGAGGCGCCAGCGCGGGAGTGAGAGCCAAAGCGCCGGATTGCAAAAGGCGACGGCGTGACCAGTGAGAGTGGCTGAATATTGACATTGAAGTTAGTTCGGCCCTCGCGTGGCTGAAGCGCCGTGGGGGGCGATTGGTCCAGACGCCGGGCCTCCTTCATTCTGTGCCGAGGAAAGCATCTGTTGAAGGCGCAATGCATCGGCATCCTGCGGGCTGACCTGAAGCGCGCTTTCGACGGCCGAGCGCGCCTCTGAGAACCGCGATTCGCTGGCCAGCGTGGCGGCCAAATTGACCCACGCCTGGACAGAACGCGGGTTGGCGGAGAGGGCCGAACGGAAACATGCTTCCGCCTGAACGTCGTGGCCCTCTTGTCCCAACAGGGTGCCCAAATTGTTGGCGGCTTCGGCAAAGCGCGGCATGGATGCGAGCGCCCGCCGGAAGTGCTGTTCGGCAGCCGTGTTGTCGCCTGTCTGTGCGGCAAGGAATCCAAGTTGATTTTCCGCGGCGGCGAAGCCTGGCTTTAACTGGACAGCCTTATCAAGAGCGGCGCGCTGCTCGGGTAGATTTCCGGGATCACCGATTTGGCCCAAAGCCTGTGCCAAGTCGAATTCGAACGAGGCGTTTTGAGGTTGGGCCTCGATCGCTTCACGATAGAGCGCGGCTGCCTGATCCGCGTGGCCATCCTTCAATGCCTGTGCGGCCTGCCCCGCTTTGGTTTGGCCGAGGGCCAGTTTGATAGTGGCCTGTTGTTGCTCCTGGAATAACTTGAGCTGCGCCTGGGCCTCAGCGGTTTGGCCCATTGCACGCAAGACCTGGGCCAGGTGAAAATGCCCCTGCGCCTGGGAGGGATCGAGAACAACCGCCTTTTCCAATTGTGCGCGCGCGGCTTCGTTCTGGTTGAGATGGGATAGCGCAACACCGAGGTTGAATCGAGCGTCGTAGTGATTGGGCTCAAGGGCCACCGCAGCCTTCAGATGCTCGGCGGCCGCCCCAAACTGCTGCTCATCATTCTCGATGACGCCCGAGAGGTATAGCGCGTCGAAATCGTGAGGATGCAGGTCGAGAAACCGCTTCGCGATCGGTTCAGCATCCGAATCGTCATCTTGCAAGACCAGCACGCGCAGGTAGAGGAGTTGGATCGCGGGATCGTCGGGATGCAGGTCCGCGGTTGCGCGTAGCAAATTGGTTGCGTCCTGGTAACGATGCGACTGGACATACACGGTGGCCAGCGCGGCGCTCAGGCGCGGATCTCCCGGGGCTTGTGCCACCGCAGCCTCGAGTGTGTCGAGCGCCTTGTCGAATTGGTTGGATTGGGAATAGGCAAGCGCCAAATCCAGGGTCAGACTTTGGTCCGGCGGGGCCGAGCGCAGCAATTCAACCGCGGCGTCGAACTGCCCGCTGGAGATTCGGGCCTTGGCAAGCCAGTCGAGCGCAATCAACGAATTGGGATCGACTCGAAGAGCGGCCTCCCATGCTTCTTGCGACTCTGCCATGCGACCGGTTGCATTGAGTGCGACGCCAAGGACCAGGCGCGGCTGCAATTGGGCGGGATCCAGCTCGATAGAGCGCTGCAGTTCGGCAATCGCCGCTTCAGATTGCCCACTGCTCTGAAGGGTAAGGCCGAGGAAATAGTGGAGGCTGGCCGAACCAGGCGCCATCTTCAGCGCGGCGTGGAAGGCAGGGACTGCGCACGCATATTGCCGCTGTTCTCCGAACCAGCCGGCAAGGGCTGACCAATTCTCTGCTGTCGGATGTTCACGGACCGCAAGTTCCAGCGCCTGCGGACCGTGGCAGTCAGGCCGCTGCTGAGGGAATCCAACCCGACAGCAAGCCAGCAGACACGAAGCGGCGATGAGAGATCTACTTTTCATCAACGAACGTTTGCATCAAGAGTGAAGAGGCGCCGACGAGCGACGCCAATCGACAACCGAGCCCGAGTTTTTCTGGCGCCATAATTTGAACGTCATCCGGACCTCAGAGCCCTGCAAATTGAAGTCTAGACCTTCTCCTCGGCAATGTTTACAGGTCGGCGGTTCATGGAGTTAGCCCGTACCCTCCGCATAACCTTCCGGGATTGACGGCGAAGATACCGGACAATTCTGCCAAATGCCACGCCTGCGGAGGCGCTTGGCGGTGTGAGCAGAAGATGCACCTGCCGCCTCAAATCCCAGGAGAACCGATTTTCTCGCGCCTTTTTAGGCGACCCGTGCCATGCAACATGATAGCGCTATCTTATAAAGGCAACGTTACCAGAGACGTGGAAATTCTTCCTCCAAACGATGGGGGAAAGTACGGTGTAAATATGTGTTGACAGGAGAACTGCAGAGGTTGTATTAGTTTTCAGATTGATGATATCGATATCGCGACTGCTCACGATTACAGTTAAATGTTAGCGATAACGAAATCAATGCACAGATCATGAAGGGATAGCGACTCCGCCCCCTTCCCCCGGGCCACGCTGAACCAATGGCATTCTCAGGAGGCAGCATGAAGCAACTACGCTCGTATGTCTGTTTGGTCGCAATCGCCTTTCTCGGTGTCTTCGCAATGGCGCAGACGCCTACCGGCTCCATTCAAGGTTTGGTGACGGACAAAAGTGGCGCGGTGATTCAGGGCGCCACGATCACCATTGTCCAGACCACAACCAACGAGGCTCGGAACACCGTCACGGATGCAAGTGGCCGTTATAACGTGCCGTTCATCGATCCCGGTACGTATAACATCACGGCGGACGCCAAAGGCTTCAGATCATCGAGGCAGGAAAATGTGCTCGTCCAGGTGACGGAGACACGCGCGATCAACTTCCAACTGGAGATTGGCGCTGTCAATCAGACGGTGCAGGTGACCACCACTACCGAGGCCCTTGACGTGGATACCTCCACCCTGGGCGAGACGATCCAGAGCCAGGTTCTTCTTGAGCTTCCCAACAACGGCCGGAATATCTTCAGTTTTGCGCTGCTGGTTCCAGGAGTGAATAACGGGGTTCCCGGCTCCTCAGAAGCGGGCGCGTCCACTCCCCACATCGGCGGCAGCCGCAACGGCAACAACGAGCAGCTCATTGACGGCATGACGAACATTCTGCCGGAAAACAACGTAGGCAACAACGAATCCGCCTATCTTCCGGTCGAGGACTCGATCCAGGAAGAAAATGTGATGACCAGCGTGCCGGAGGCCGAGTACGGGCGCTTTTCAGGCGGCGTCATCAGCCTGATCACCAAGAGCGGCGGCAACCAGCTGCATGGCAGCTTCTACGAGTTCATTCAAAATGGCGGTTTGGACGCCATTCCCTTCGGCGCGCCGGGTGTGAAGAATACCAACCCGAAGCCGGACATGCACCAGTACCAGACCGGTGGCACGATCGGCGGCCCGATCTTCGTTCCTCACGTTTTCAACGGGCGCGATAAGGCGTTCTTCTTCTTCGACTATGAGGATTCGCGGCAGTTGGTGGGCCAAACCAGCACTTACTCCGTTCCGAACCCAGCCTGGTTCGGCGGCGACTTCACCAGCCTGTTCGGCTCAACGACTCCAGTGCTCTACGATCCCGACACAGTCGCTAATGTCGGCGGAACCTACACGCGCCAACCGTTCATGGTTGGCGGAAAATACAACGTCATTCCTGCAGGGCGCGTTTCGCCTGTAACCCAGAAGGCGCTGGGTTACTACCCCAAACCTAACGTCACCAATGCAGGCGAGTTCAGCAATTATCAGCAGACGGGCAGCGTTCCGACCGACTACTGGCACTTCGACGCCCGCGTGGATGCGAACCTGACCTCGAAGTGGCATTCCTTCCTGCGGTACTCGCAGTTGAATCAGACCGGTTCGACCCTGAACGACTATAACGATGCTGCTTCGCCGGGCAACTACGGCGGAACCTATCACACACCGGATTTCAGCGGATCGTTTAACAACACGATCACTTTCACCCCGACGCTTTTGGGCGAGTTCCGCTACGGTTTCTCGAAGCAGAATTACAACCGCGTGCCGGTGGGCGGAAACTTCAGCCCGGGGACTCTCGGGTTCGACCCCGGCTTTGTGACTCAAGCCGGCCTGGAAGGCGAGATGTTCCCGCACTTCGGTTTCGGCGGAAACGGAAGCTTCTCCGACCTCGGCCCATTGGGTTATGAGCAGTACCAGGAAGATCCGCTGGCGCAAAGCGTCAACGGAGCTATCGTAAAGATCATCGGCGGCCACAGCCTGAAATTCGGTGGCGAGTATCGCAGCCTGCGCAACAACTTCTACCAGTGGAGCTATCCCTCCAGCACCTTCTCGATGGACGACAGCTGGACTCGGGAATTCCCTCAGACTTACCAAGCGAGCTCCGGATTTTCGGTTGCTTCGATGCTGCTGGGTTTACCCTCGGGCGGCGACATATCCGAGGACGAAAAGTCGATCTCGACTAGCCAGTATTACGCCTTCTATGGGCAGGACGACTGGAAAGTATCTCCAAAGTTCACTTTCAATTTCGGCCTCCGCTGGGATCTCGATATTCCCCACCAGGAGTTGCACAACCAACTTAGCTATTGGACCCCAACCGCAGGATCGCCTCTGCAAAGCGCGAACATCAGCTCGAACCTGTCAGCCGGGGAAAGCTGCCCAGCTTGCGGGAATCTGCTGGGCGCAATGACCCTTGTGGGCACTCCCGCCGCGCAGTATGGGCGCGAGCAGGTGCCCTTGCAAAAGAAAGATTTTGGGCCGCGCGTTGGATTGGCCTACAACCCGAGTCCGAAGGTCGTGGTCCGCGCCGGAGTCGGCATCATCTTCCAGCCGTCAGCATTTCAGGCAGCCGGAACGACGGGCTCACCGGGCAACGAGGGATTCTCCACCCAAACCAACTTCAACCCGTCCTTTACGAATCAGGACAACCCGCCGATCGCAACGCTGTACAGTCCCGACGCCCAGGCGGGCGGCAACCTGCCGGCTTCTGCTTACGATCCATTCCCGAGCTATGCTTCTCCGCAAGGCCATCAAGCCGCTTGTCTGGCTTCCGCGGCGTGCGTTCAGGGCATCGACCTTGGCAACCAGCTTCAAAATTCTTACTTCGACTCGGACCGGAACCCATATTCGATCGAATGGAACGGGAACGTGCAATTCGCGATGCCATTCGACATCAAACTCGAACTCGGATACTTGGCCAACAAGGGCGTCTTCCTGATCAACGGCGATCCAGGCAAGCCATACGATCAATTGTCGACAACCACGCTCGCGCAGTACGGCTGCACTCCAGGGGCGCCGACGGGGAATTGCCAACTGTTGAATCAAGTAAAGAATCCCTTTGATGGGGTGATTGGACCTGGAACCAATTACACAGTGGCCTCATCCGGCATAACCAGTAGCCCAACGGTCGAGATGGGGCAGTTGCTGAAACAGTGGCCTCAGTACACCAACGTATCCAGCTTCCGTAAGCCGGGTGCGGCATCGAGTTACAACGCCTTTACTCTCCGCGTGGACAAAAACTTTAGCCACGGTCTGACCTTCACCTTCTCGCTTACTGACGGACGCGAGTACGACAACGCAGCATCGCCAGTGAACTATCTTGGCACCGGCAGCCAGACGTACGCCGACCAGTACAATCCGAAGGCGGAGTGGGGCATAGGCGCGTTTAACATGAACTACGACATTGAGTCGAGCTTTGTGTACCGACTGCCGTTCGGTCATGGACAGCCATTGCTCAACCATGCAGGCGATGTCGGCGACAAATTCATCAACGGATGGCAGGTCACCGGAATCGAGAACTGGCAGTCCGGTTTGCCGATTGTCCTGGCTTCAGTCAATAACGGAACGACCGCGAACGCGCTATGGGGTGGCAACGCGCCCTTCAACCAGCGTCCATCTTGGAACGGCAACAGCCCCCGGGTGCAGAAGCCGACCGCCAAGCAGTGGTTCAACCCGAACGTCTTCAGTACCCCCATATCGTTCGCGATCGGCAATGCTCCGCGCGCGCTATGGGATCAGAACAACCCGACCTACCAGGATCTTGACCTGGCAATCGCGAAGAACACTGTGTGGGGGGCGAGCGAACGGTACAACGTGCAGTTCCGTCTAGAGATGTTCAATGCATTCAACCACCCCTCGTTCGGTCCTTTGACCAACAACGGCGGCGCCAACCTGACTTCTGGCCAGTTCGGTCAGGTTACATCCTACGAAGGCAGCGCAAGGCAGATCCAGATCGCGGTCAAGGCATCGTTCTAGCGAGCCGATGGATGAGGGCTGGACAAACAACCGGCCCTCATCCCATACCGTCTTCCCAAATATGCCACCGACGGTTTAGGTCTTCGATCGGATGGCGGAGTTATGTTTGCTGCCCGAAATCTCGCAAGATTATCAATCAAACCGGGTGTGGAGAGAAGGTGAATCCTCCTTCCAAATCTGGCCTTCCGTCACTTTGTAGCAACACAAAGGCCGCGCCGGCTGGAACCACATTGTTACAGGTCAGCCATGTCAAACGTAAACATCAGAACTTGGAGTGGCCAGGCGCCTTCGCGTGACTGCGCGCATGATGCTCTTTTGGCAGCCGAAATCCGTTTCGATTAGTCGAAACATTTCGGTGGTTGCGCTCCACCTGGTGTGGATACCTCGATTCCACGCGCGTCGGCTACTGGTTTCAGTCTAGCGAGCAATTAATGATCTGTGATAGCGTCACCAGTTGCAGGCTGATCGTAATATCGCTGCGACCTTTTTGTGCGTTAGGACAAAGAAACGCAGCTTGTCCGATACGCCGCGGTTCGGGCACCCAAGGTATTTGGAGGAGTCGTTCGATGAAAAGTCGAATCGTACATTCTTTGGTGCTCTTGTTTCTGACTTTCACGCTGGTCGAGGGAAGTGCGCAAACCGTATCGGTTGCCCCAGCTTCTGCTCCTCCCAATGCAGCTCCGGTCAATCCAGACGCTACTGCGGCTGCGAGAGCGCTGCTGGAAAAGCTTGATGAAATCTCAGGCCATTACACACTCACAGGCCAACACAACTTTCCCAACCATCTGTCACGCTGGTCCGATCGAGACTACGATCTGACCGGAAAGTTTCCCGCGATATTCGGCCAGGACTTTGGATTCGCCGGGGATGCAGACAAGGACTCAACGGAGGGTCGGCCCTCCATGATCGAAGAGGCAGAACGCCAGTACCAGAATGGCGCCGTGATTGCCCTCACGTGGCACGCCGTGCGCCCGACGGACGATGAACCAGTAACGTTCCGCGATAGTGTGCAAGGCCATCTGACTGATCTTGAATGGCAGGAGCTGTTGACTCCGGGCACTGACCTTTACAATCGCTGGGCCGAGCAGGTGGATGTGATCGCGGGTTACCTGCGCCAGCTGCAGGAAGCCGGTATTCCAGTCCTGTTTCGTCCTTACCACGAAATGAATGGAAACTGGTTCTGGTGGGGAGGCCGGCCGGGCAAGGATGGCTCGGCAGCACTCTACCGGCAGCTTTACGATCGCTTTGTACACGTGTACCACCTCAACAATCTCATCTGGGTATGGAACGTGAACAGCCCGAGCGAAAGCGCAGGCCCCATCGGCTCTTACTTTCCCGGCCCGGAGTATGTTGACGTGGTCACGATGGACATCTACGGCGAATTCAAGCAAAGCTATTACGATGACATGGTTGCGCTGGCTGGCGATAAGCCGATTGCATTAGCCGAAGTCGGTGCCATGCCTACGCTCGAGGTGCTGGCGCGCCAGCCGCGCTGGGCCTATTTCATGATGTGGAGCGGTTTGGCCGAGACCGCAAATACCCCACTGGAATTAGAGACGATGTTTCACGCCCCCAACCTTGTCAATCGCGGCGATCCGCCTTTCACAGCGCAGCCCGCGTTCCCGGCAGTGGACATTTTGCCAGTGACTGAAGATGCGCTTCCCGGCGTAAAGCAGATTCTTGCGCGGCTCGACGCGACGGCCGGCTCACACGTTTTGAGCGGCGAAGAGAATAACCCCGCAACTCCCGCCGCAGGTACGCAACAGGTTTTTGACGCGACCGGGAAGTATCCTGCGATTTACGGTGTGGACCTTGAAACCGGCGATGCACGATCGACTCAGGCCGCAATTAATGAAGCGGTGCGGGAGAGCGGCGAGAAGTCAATCGTTAGTCTGCGTTGGCTGGCGCCGAATCCCGCCGGACTTAATGAGGCTGGTCCAGCCGCGGACGAAGGATCGAGCCCGGAGACTCGTCTGACCGATTTCGAGTGGCAGGAACTGATGAAACCCGGCACTGACCTTAACAAACGCTGGGGTGAACAGGTGGATGCCGCCGCGGCAGCATTACGCCAGCTTGAGGCGCGCGGCATAGCAGTCCTATGGACTCCATATCCGCAATCGAACGGCACGCAGAATTGGTGGAGCGGGCGTCCCGATATTCACGGCAGCGCAGCGCTCTACCGCATGCTCTTCGAGCGGCTCGTGCAGCATGACCACATCCACAATCTTGCCTGGGTGTGGGAAGCAGCGCCTCCCGGTTTTGGGCCGGGCGCAAACGGGGCCTTCTCGCAATTTTTTCCTGGGCTGCTGTATGTCGATGCTCTGGATCTTGCTGTAGATCATGCGCAGTCGCGCTTCCGCAGCGACGCTTTTCTGCGTGAGTTCGCGGTCGGCAAAGTGATTGGCCTGTCCATCACTGGGCCGGTGCCCGATCCAGCGCTATTCGCGCGCGAAACCGGCTGGACGTGGTTCATGCTGTCGCCTCAAAGCACCGCGGCCGGCAACGGAGTTGCTCCTTCCGCTCCTGCGCCTGTCGAGGGATTGCACGATCTCTACAATGATCCGCGCGTGATCGCGCGGTGATCGGCGCCGGATCGCGTGCATTACTATTCTCGCGGATCAGGCTGCAGGTATTCGTAGCTGACAAAAGCAACTCGTGTGCTGTCCGGCGACCACGAAGGCACGTTGATCGTTCCCTGGCCACCGAATAGACGTGCCAGCACACGGACCTTTTTGTCAGCGATCGACATCAAGTTCAGCGTCACGTCCTTGTCTGGAGGATGTCCCTTGACGCCGCTTGCATAAGACAGAAAGACCATCCATTTGCCGTCAGGGGAGATGTGGGGAAACCAGTCGTTGGTTGTACTCGATATAACCTGCTCCTGACTGCCGCCGTCCGGGTGCATTCGCCAAATCTGCATAGAGCCCGTGCGTTCCGAGTTGAAGTAAATCCATGTTCCGTCGGGCGAATATTCTGGACCATCGTCAAGGCCTGCGGCCGTAGTCAGCCGCTTTTCGTCTCCGCCGCCTACGGGGACGGTATAGATATCGAAGTTATCGTCACGCAGCCCAGTGAAAGCCAGGGTCGCGCCGTCCGGCGACCAGCCATGCCAGTAGGATGGTCCGGTCATCGTGATCTGCCGCGGCGCGCCGCCCGCGATCGGCACCGTGTAAACCATCGAACTCCCGGTCTGCGACGAATCGCTGATCGCGAGCATTGTTCCGTCCGGAGAAATGCCATGGTCGTTGTTGCATTTCATCGCGGATCCAGTCGGGATGTGCTCCGGTTCGCCTCCGTTCACGCTTAATCGGTTAAGGCCGCCGTCCTCATTGAATACGAAGTAGGTTCCGTCGCGCGACCAGTTGGGCGCCTCGAAATGCGCCGGAGCAACATAGGCCACATGTCGATCGGTTGACGCGATGGCCACAGTCTCTAGCGAGCTGTAAAGAACTTGATTGGTGGTTGCCGCTGGAGCAAGTTCCTCCACTTTCACGTTTGAAAAGACGGCGGTTTGGAGGTCGTCTTTGTCGTGCGCTGAAACACCAATGCCGACGTAGAACGGATCGTGAAGCGCAAGCTCTGTCGACGCGCCAGCTGGCACCAGTTTCCCATCTTTGCCGGAGACGAACGCATAAAAACGGTCGCCACGCTTTTCCAGCCGGACGCGCCCTGGTGCCGAAACATTTGACTGAACTTCGTGATCATCGGCTCCGGATGCGTCGCGAAACTGCAGCGAGGTCAACCCGTCGCCGTGGCGGGCGACATCGACTGCGGCCGAATCCTCGTCAAGACTCTGCCGCATCATCAACACAGCTTTCCGGTGATCATTTCCTCGCGAACCTACGAAGGAAATGTCGGCGGAAATTGCCGCGTCGCCGGAGATCTTCTTCCACACAAAGTGAAAGTCATCCGCACCGAACCACATATTATCCCCACTCCCTGTTACGGTGTAGGCGCCGGTCGCGCTGTCATAACGCGCCGAGCCCGCATGCAGTACGACGCCAACATCGCCGTGAGAATCGAAGATGCCAAGCGGTGTGGGACTGCCTTGGCCTTGCGCCACGGCAATGAGAGATAAAGCGGGGACGAAGATACTGGCCGAGATCAGAATAGAAATTGGTCGAGTGAATCCATGATGCATCGCGTACCTCCAGAGATGTTGCCGCACGAAGGAACACCTGGAATGCATACGGCAGAGATTGATTTTGTTTAAGCAGCACAACGAAAATGAGTTCGCTCCCCACTCACGACCCGATCACGAGACCATGTCACGGCGAAGGCCAGTTATATGTGGCCAGTAACTTGCCGTCGGCTCCAACCAGCAGGATGGCGGCCCGGCCGCTCGCAAGCGTTCCTGTAAACTCTCGTCCGCTGCGGACATCCTTGAAATCCACTTGCTCCCTGTTCGACTCTGACGTAATGACGTAGAGCGTGGCATCTGGATACTGAGTTGGACAAATAAGAAGTCCCGGATCGTTGAGATTTGTGGTGTAAACGGGCGCCACGCCAGCGATCTTCAGTGCGTACTTATAGACATCGCCGATCGCCTCCAGATTGTCGTTGAGTTCCAATGGAAGCGCCGAGAAAAGAATTTTTCCGCTGCCCAGCGGTTTCTCGATCCAATCTTCACCACCGGGCAGCAAAGCGCGGCTCAATACAGTGGTTTTGTTGCCTGTGAAACTTAAGCTCTCATCGCCGCCTGGAAAGTGAATCAAGTTGTCGCGAATGCCGAGGGCTTCAGTTTGATAAGCGATTCCGACTGCGTCCTGTCTTCCCGTGTCGTGAAGATGCGCATCTCCATTGAACGGCCCAGTAACGAGCAGGACAGCACCCGCCTTTACCCTGTCCTCAATTGCCTTCCACGTGCTTTCGGTCAGTCCAAACGGAGACGGAAGAAGAATGAGTTTCGGTGTTCCAAGTAGATCCATTTGATATTCGCCGACGGCGTAGGCCTCACCGCGGGCATAGCCGTAGAGCGCACGGACAGCGTTCTGCTGGGCCGCAACTGCCTGTGAGTTGTAGACCGACATTTGATACGACTGGGGCAGGACGAGGGCCACTTGCGGCAGCACGAGTCCCGTGGCAAAGGGGGCGGCGTTCTGCGCGAATGCTCCAAGGTCGCGCATTCGATTCTCCCAAGCCTTCGAGGAGCCGTCACTGCGTTTCATGCCGAAGTCAACCTCGCGTGCCCAGTCCCACTGCATTGCGCCGCTGTTGCCGGCGGCAAATCCGAGGGTCCATTTACGCTCGATGAGTCCCAAGCCCGTGAATTCGTCATAGCGCCACGTACCGTCGGGCGCCCACACCGGCTGATAACCCGTTTCTCCGGTAATGTTCGGAACGCCCACGCGCTTCGCCGCCACGGAGTCCCAGAGCAGCGCATCATCCTGCCAGTACGTGTGGTTGGTGGTAAAGGAAACATCGGCGCCGCCGTAAAATTGATTGAGCAAGCGGTCGCTCACACCGCCTTCGTCCTGCCCAACATCGGTGAGCTGCTTGCTGCCGGTCGCGCGGATCAGCGAGACCATCGAGTGTACCCAATCGATGAACATATCCTGCGCGAAGAGGTTGTAATCCACTGCGCGTACTTCGCTCGGGTTTCCAATTCGCCCGTACACCAGGTCGGTGGCAGCGGGAAGCGGCACAGTATCGAAGCTGCCGAGTTGCTCAGGAGTGATTCTCCAGGCGCTCGCCAGGACCGCGATTTTGCCGTCGTACTTGCGGCTCAGCCATTTGCGCCACGCCGCAATCTCGGTCGGATCACCATTGGGATAGTTGCCTTTGAATACATGCCGGGGATTCGAAAAGCTAGGCTCGTTGATCAGGTCCCACGAGAGCCAAGGCACGTCTTTGAATCGCTCGACTACGGAGCGCACATACGCCTGTTGCGCTTGTAGAGCGGCGGCGTCGGTGTAAGGATTCGGCGGAGTGGCATCGGGATCCTCGCGACCCGCATATCCCGAGTGGGGCGAGAATGCGAAAAAGGTGACGTTCACGGCAATTCCGTGCCGCTGCGCACACAGCAGGAAGGCCTCCAGGTTGCGCAGAAACCGCTCATCGACTCCGCCCGTATTGGTCTCGATAAATTTGGCATTCGGCATCCACACACCGGTGCGGACAAAGGTCACTCCGTGTTGCGACATTTCGTCGAAATCTTTGTCCCACACCGACGCGTTTCTGGGGCCGGAGAAATCCGGCCCATTCTCTTCCGTCGAAAAGTAATTCGTGCCAACGGGGAAGAACGGAGCTCCATCACGAGTGAGAAAGTCGCCGTGAACACCCAACAACGGACCGGCATCCAATGCTTTTGTATCACCTACCCAGAAGCCGTTCTGATAAAACTCCCGCAGCCTGCCGTCCGAGCTATAAGCCGCGGAGACCTTGTAAAAACCTGGTGGAAGCGCCTGATGAAATGGAGCCACGATGTCGGCAATGCCCTGGTTCGTGATGGGCAGCGTGGCCGAATCGAGCACCTCTTTATCAGAAATGAGCGTAAGCTTGACCTCGCCGCTGGTCGAAAGGCCAAGCCTTTCCTGACGAGGGTTGCGAAGGTGAACCGTGATGAGTGGAGCTTCGCCAGGGCGGAGCGCGGAGAACAGAGTTTCGACGCTGAAATCTGTGGCGCCCTGGCTTGCATAAACGGCGGATTGCTGAATGAGCGCAATTCCGTCATGGCTCTGCCAATAACCGGAATCGGGATCGAAATCGAGCGCGACAATGCGGCTGCCCTGCATTGGACCCGCCCTATGGTCGGCCACGATCACAGGAGCGGCAACTAGAAGTCCTGTGCTATCGACCATGTACCCGAGCCCGTCAAGGCGGCCCTCGACAGCGAAAAATCTTCGTGCGCGAATCTGCGGCATCTCGGGGAAATCGTATCCAAATCGCCACGCGAAATGCGCATCTCCGGAAACGGGAACTTCGTAGGTATGACGGAAATCGATTACGCGGGAGTACGTGTCCTGCGGAGCAGCTTCGACGAATTTTCCGTCTGCCTCGGTTACCGGAACGCGCAACGGCTGTCCACCAACGATGAGCAGATTGCCGCCTTCGTGAAGGTAGCCCTCAATCGCCTTCCACGCATCCGCCGGAACCGCCGAACCATAGGGAAGGATCAGCAGGTCCACTCCCGACAGGGTCGCCGGCGTATTCAGTTCATCTACGTCTGCGAATTGCGCGTCCAGCCCAACGAGGGCCTGGAGCAACGACGAATGGTCGACAGGTTGGCTGGCCACCGTCGGAAACCCGGGCTGCCAAAAGACGACAGTTTTCGCGAGCAAGGTTGCAGGCAGCAAGGCAGCGGCAAGAACGAGGAGAACGAACCGACCTAATTGGACCTGCGTTTGAATTCTTTCAGTGAAACGATGGACTTTCATGAAGCGGCTCCATGCTTTCAAAACGGTGAGGAGTCCGGCTGGGGCGCCGGGCATAGCGAAGTGACGAATTGAGATTCTTCGACAGACGGCTTGGCGCTGGCTGTCAGTTCCACGCTGCCCGTGGTATCGGTCCCACAAAACATTAACAGACATTTTCTGGGGTTGTAAACGGAAAGAAATCCGACCAGTTTGGACGAGAAAAGCGTCTTGCGGTCGCTCGCATCGCGATGGATTACTTTCGTTCAGTTTGCGAATGGGCACAGCTCACACGCCCGCCGCACAACAAGGCTCCATGTCGATCTGTTAGCGGATGACAACCGGTGTACGGTGCTTGCAGCCGCACGCACGTCGCAGTACGATCTCCACCGGCAGAACGATCCGGTCCCCGGTGTGAGGCGTTTCGCCGCGGTTGATTCGATCGAAGAGCAGACTTGTCGCCACGCGGCCCATCTCCTGCGCGGGTTGGCGAACCACCGACAAAGGCGGCGAAGTGATTTCCGCGAGGTCAAGATCATCAAAGCCGGCAAAGGCAAGATCGTTCGGCACGCGCACGCCCAGATGCGCAATCGAACTAAGTACGTAACGCGTCGCCAGCGTATTCGAGGTCAGGATCGCAGTAGGCGCGCTTTTTCCTTTAAGCTTCTCAGCCAATACCCGCAATGTTTCTTCCTCTGATTCGCAACCGAAGAAAGTATCTTCCTGCAAGCCCGCGTCTTGCAGCGCGCGGCGATAGCCGAGAAAGCGCGCGTTGATAGTAAACAGGCTGCGGGTGAGCCCCATAAAGGCGATGCGCTGATGCCCGTGTCCGATCAGATGTTCGACCATGCGGCGCGCTCCGGCTGTATTCTGAACCATCACTACATCGATCGCCTTGTCTGGAAGCGGGCGGTCAAAAGCCACTACCGGAGTTTTGCCAAAAAGAGAACGGGTCAGGCGCGTCTGGTGAAGGTTGGTGGGAATCACGACCACCCCGTCAACGTGCCGTTCCAGCATTCGTTCCGCCTCGGCATACTCCGTATCCGGATCGGCGTTGGACATTGTCAGGATCACGGAGTAGCCGCGTTCATTGGCCACCGTAGCGACCGCGTGTGCGCATGTAGCGAAGAACGGATCGTAGAGGTAAGGAAGAATAAGTCCGATCGAATGGCTTCGCTGACCGCGTAGGGCCTGCGCTACCTCGTTGGGGCGATACTTCAGTTGTTCGATCGCAACTTCTACGCGCTGCCGGGTTTCGGCCGAAACTTGAACCTTTCCGCTTAGTGCGCGCGAAACAGTCATTGCGGCAACACCCGCCAAGCGCGCAACGTCGTTCATCGTGGGTCTTCGATTAACAACCGCCGCCCGGTCTCGCCGCTTCATTTTTCGCGCTGATTGATTGCGAGAAAGTTCGGACAATTCAGTTTCCCCATGGCCGTTTTGCTTCTTACCATCGCGGTCGAACACTTAAAGTCAAAAGCTGAAACACTGCGCAGCGCCTTCCTCAGTCTCCCCTCGAACCTGCGATATTGAGCAAAAATAGTAATGCTAACCGTTTACAGAGAGTGACATTGTCAAACGAACAATATACAAGCTCGGTCCGACAATCAGCAACGAAAGCGGAGGCACGCAATCATTCACGGTCGGATCATCGCGTCATAGAGTTTGCGCGAACGCAAGCGCTCCGGAAATATTTCTCAACGTACTGAACTCTGAGTTGCCGCACGGCAGCAAACTTGGTGGGTAGCTGCTAATGCGCACTTAGATGGGACGATTTGGCCCGCGACACGAACTTGCGGCTCGGCAGTCTTTCCCGCCCCGAAGCAGGCATCTTTTCTCTCTGGAACGGCTCAAACGGCTGATCGCGACTTTCTCGTGAATGGTGTCAATCAGTAAACTAGCGGTTTCATACTGGGCAGAATCATGACGTGTTTCATTAATGCATGTCGTGAATGGGTATCATTGGGACAGGAGCGCTGTAGTCGATTCTGTAGACGTCAACGCACTCCAGAGCAACTCAAATCAACAGTTCTCAACAATGCGGCCCCAAATCATTCAATCAGAACTAGTTATTTCCACCCGATATCAATAGATTTCAATAACTTGCTGAATCTGGTTCGGGACCACGGGATCGGGTCAGCGATCTGTATGCAGATTAGTAATGACATATTGGCTTGTACTAGAAACCCGCCAATCGTTGATTTATAGTCGGCCAAGTTCTCCCCCCGACGGATTGGTAGCGGGAAGTGTCTTCTCGTCACTTATGGGAGTTCAGTCGCAGGGGTGGTCGCTGGGGAAAATCCGAGATTTCTGACCCCTCTCGAAGACCGCTTCCCGCACAGAGAAGCGGTTGTCAGTGCAGCCTATTTTGCAGGCGTAAATGTCGGAGATGTGATCCGCAGACAGTTGAATATAGAGCGTTTAGCTTTGGTCGACATTGCACCGCATCAAGGAAGCGCTCTAACCAACTGAGCTACGCGCCTGCTGTTCCACCGAGAATAGTTTAGCAGCATAGACGTGGCGCGAAAAATCAAGGAGCAACGAGGGTAGTGAGTCAGTTTGAAAAGAACTTTCCCTCTCGGCCTAAGGCCTTCATTACTTCCATTCGATGTGCTGCGGCCTTCGACTTCGCTCAGCGCAGGCTTTGAAGTCGTGCCCCTTCAAATGATACCCAAGCCTTTATTCGTTCGACTCAATGGTTGACTCCCTTCGGCTTTGCTAAGGGCAAGCTTTAAAGCCGTGCCCTCTCCAGCACATCCTGGCCGCACTCATTCGAAGCACATCCAAACTGACCCACTACCGCAAGCTGACCCACTCCGCAGCGAATCTCATCGCGATTTAGCGTTCTTCCTCAATCGCGGACTAGCGCTCTTCTTTGCCGGGGCGGAGCATGAGGGCGCGGATGGCTTCGCGCGGATCTTTACCCTCGTTGAGGATCAGCTCCATCTGCTCGGTGATGGGCATTTCGACGGCGTGCTTGCGCGCGAGACCGAGAGCGGCGTGCGTAGTTAGCACGCCTTCAGCTACTTTGCCGCCGAGAGAAGCAAGAATCTCAGGCAGCTTGCGGCCCTGGCCGAGTTGTTCTCCAACAGTGCGGTTGCGGCTGAGCGAGCCAGTGCAGGTGAGCACCAGATCGCCAATGCCGGAGAGGCCGGCGAAAGTTTCGCGGCGCGCGCCCGAGGCAACAGCGAGCCGCGTGATCTCCGCGATGCCGCGGGTGATAAGCGCGGCGGTTGAGTTGTGGCCCAGACCCACGCCTACGGCGATGCCGGCCGCGATAGCGATGACATTTTTGAGAGCTCCGCCGAGCTCGACGCCAATCACATCGGTAGATGTGTAAAGGCGCAGAGTCTCCGATGAAAATTCCTGCTGAATGAGGGCTGCCACTTGTGGATCACTGAAAGCAACGGTAAGAGCAGTGGGTTGGCCATGCGCCACTTCCAGTGCGAAGCTCGGGCCGGAGAGCGCGCCGATCGATAGCAGAAGCCCGCCAGGCTCGAGGGTTTCGGAGAGAACTTTCGTCATTCGATACAGAGTACGATCTTCGATGCCTTTGGTCGCGCTCACAACGAACTGGCCGATGCGAAAGTGCGAACGGATGCGGAGAATAGTTGGACGCAGAAACTCAGAGGGGATGACGGAGACCACAATGTCCGCGGCGGTGATGGCCTCGCAGTCTGAAGTAACCGTGACAGTGGGTGGGATGGTGAAGCCGGGAAGAAATTGCGTGTTTTCTCCGGCGTCGACGATCTGGTTGGCTAGCTCCGGGGTGTGCGCCCAGAGCGTGATCTCGTGGCCGCCGCGGCGATCGAGCGAGAGCGCGAGAGCGGTTCCCCAGGCGCCGGAACCTAAGATGGCGATGCGACTCATGCGGATTTAGGGGCTCCGAATCGGTATTCCGTGCCTGCAAACAAGCGCCGGATGTTGGAGTGGTGCTTGACGATGATGAGCAATGAAACTGCGATGGCGGCGACAAAAAAGAAAGGCGGCCGCACGCCGGTTAAAAGGAACCAGGCAAAGACGGGAAAGGCAGCGGCTCCAACGATGGAAGCGATCGCGACATAACGGGTGATGCCGAAGACGGCAAAAAAGGTTGCAATGGAGGCGAGCGCGGCCCAGGGGCAGATGAAGAGAAAGACGCCGAAGCCGGTTGCGACTCCTTTTCCGCCGTGAAACCTGAGCCAGACGGGGAACATGTGGCCGAGGACGGCGAAAAGAGCGGCGAAGGCTTCGGCGGTGTGCAGCGGCACGGTGGGCATCCAAAGCGAAGCGAGATAGCCGCCGAGCAGGACAGCTGCGCCGCCCTTGAGCACGTCGAGAATGAAGGTGGCGATGCCGAGGCCGTGCGCGCCGCTGCGTATGACGTTGGTGGCGCCGATGTTTCCGCTGCCGATGGAGCGAATGTCCTGTTTGCGAAAGATGCGCATCAGCAGGTACCCAAAAGGGATGGACCCCAGCAGGTATGCAACGACGGCGATGGCGCAAAACGGAACAATCACAACGAGTGAGTTTAGCAGGTGAGGGTTTGACGCTGATGAAGGCGCTCGAGGATGAGGGTGAGCCGCGCGCGAGCCAGGCATTCCGTTGATGTAGGGTGCGACAGCAAAGGTCAACACGCTTCCCAGACTAAAACAGCGCTTTGCGTGCGCTGCGAACTTCGGCGGCGAGAAGTTCGAGCAATTTGATTGCCAAGGGCGCTTCCGCTTCCATCAGCGCCTTTAAATCGGCGCTGCTGACGAAGCTCACCTCAGCTCCGCCGCCGGCCGTTGCGCTCAGTGTGTAGGGTTTTTCGCTAATGACGCCGGGGAGGCCGAGAATGGAACACGGCCTGGCTTGTGCGGCAAACAGAGAGTGACCATCCTGTGACATAAGGCTGAGCGTGACCGC
>Ga0210388_10000857_pt1 | contig 24105 bp, 20 predicted proteins | sample IncBWC19OmetaG_FD_155485 | JGI IMG/M metagenome (GOLD analysis project Ga0210388, IMG submission 155485) | Forest soil microbial communities from Barre Woods Harvard Forest LTER site, Petersham, Massachusetts, United States - Inc-BW-C-19-O ...
ATAGAATCGAAATCGGCGATCAAACTGGCGCGATCATCAGGGCTGCTGCGATACAAGGTTGTTTCCTCCCTCCCCGGCTTTCACCGGGGACGCGATCCAATGTTTTGCACCGGACCGGCTGAGAACCCAAAAAACTAAAATCTACTCACTTGCAAAATGTTGCCGGTTGCGGGCGGGGCAAGCCCCGCCCCTACAAACCGGATTGCTTCTAATCGGCTGCTTTTTCTGAAGGTGCCTTTTGGCGCTTCATGAGCTCGACGTCGAGACAGAGCGATTGCAACTCGCGAACGAGCACGTTGAACGATTCCGGCACGCCTGGCTCAATGCCCGGCTCGCCCTTGACGATGGCCTCATAAATTTTCGCGCGGCCATAAACGTCGTCGGACTTCGCCGTGAGCAACTCTTGCAGAATGTGCGCTGCGCCGTAGGCTTCGAGCGCCCAGACTTCCATTTCGCCGAAGCGCTGGCCGCCGAACTGAGCCTTACCACCGAGCGGCTGCTGGGTGATGAGGGAGTACGGACCGATGGACCGCGCATGAATCTTGTCGTCGACGAGATGCGAAAGTTTGAGCATGTAGATGTAGCCGACCGTTACCGGTTGATCGAACTGTTCGCCGGTCATGCCATCGAAGAGATTGATCTTCCCGGCATGCGGCAAGCCTGCAACTTCGAGCAAGTGGCGGATTTCCGGTTCGCGCGCGCCGTCGAATACCGGCGTTGCGAACGGAATGCCTTCCTTGAAGCCTTCGGCGTAGTCGAGCAACTCATCGTCGCTCAGCTTCGATAGCGTCTTCCAAACGGTCGTCTCGGTGAAGACCTCGCGGAACCAGCGGCGCAAAGCCTCTGCCTTGACTTCCTTGCTCAGCAAGCGCTTGAGGCTGTTGCCGAGTTCCTTGGAAGCCCAGCCCAAGTGCGTCTCGAGAACCTGTCCGACGTTCATACGTGAAGGAACGCCGAGCGGGTTCAGAACGATCTCGACTGGCGTGCCATCGGGAAGGCTTGGCATATCTTCCTGCGGCACGATGCGGGCGATGACGCCCTTGTTGCCGTGGCGTCCGGCCATTTTGTCGCCGATGGAAAGCTTGCGCTTCATGGCGATATAGACCTTGACCAGCTTGATGACGCCGGGAGGCAGCTCGTCGCCCTTCTTGAGCTTTTCCTTGCGCTCCTCGGTGATCTTGCGGAGGACGTCAATCTGGCGCGAGGTCATTTCCTCGATCTCTTCGATCTTTTCGATCAGGAGAGGATCTTTTTCGTTGAGCTTCAGGCGCTTGAGGTTGCGCGTGGAGATCTTTTCGATCAGCTCGCGGGTCAAGTCCGTGCCCTTGGTCAACAGGCGCTTGTTAGTCTTTTCGTCGTGCAAGTCCGCCTGGAGAATTTTTCCGCCAAGCAAATCCGAGAGGCGCTTGAGGCGCTCATCCGTGAGGATGCGGATTTCGTCGGCGAGGTTCTTCTCCAGTTTGAAGACTTGCGTGGCTTCGATAGCCTTGTGGCGCTCGTCTTTTTCTCCGCCCTTGCGGGTGAAGATCTTGACGTCCACGATGGTGCCCTCGATGCCTGGTGGGCAGTAGAGAGAAGCATCGCGAACATCGCCGGCCTTTTCGCCGAAGATGGCGCGCAGCAGTTTTTCTTCTGGGGTTAGCGTGGTCTCGCCCTTGGGCGTGACTTTGCCGACCAGAATGTCGCCTGGTTTGATTACCGCGCCGATTCGAATGACGCCGCTTTCATCGAGGTTGCGAAGGAAAGACTCGCTGATGTTTGGAATGTCGCGAGTGACTTCCTCGGGACCGAGTTTGGTGTCGCGCGCTTCGATTTCGTACTCTTCGATGTGAATCGAGGTGTAGTAATCGTCCTTCACCAGCTTTTCGCTGACGAGAATGGCGTCTTCAAAGTTGTAACCGCGCCAGGGCACGAAAGCCACGAGCACGTTGCGGCCAAGAGCGAGTTCGCCGCGTTCGGTGCAAGGACCGTCCGCGAGGACTTGTCCTTTCTTTACGCGATCACCGACGCGAACGAACGGCTTCTGGCTGATGCAAGTGTTCTGGTTCGAGCGCTTGAACTTGATGAGCTGATAGATGTCCGCGCCTACTTCGCGGCTGAGTACGCCGGAGTGATCGGATTCGACACGCACGATGATGCGCTCCGAATCGACCTGGTCGACGATACCTTCGCGCTTGCAAAGCACGACTGCGCCGGAATCGCGCGCAGTAACGCGCTCCATACCGGTGCCGACGAGCGGCGCTTCCCCGCGAATGAGCGGCACAGCCTGGCGCTGCATGTTGGAACCCATGAGCGCGCGGTTGGCGTCGTCGTTCTCGAGGAACGGAATCAAGCTGGCGGCCACGGAAACGAGCTGCTTCGGCGAAACGTCGACGTAATCGACTTCGTCGCGGCTCTTGAGCACGAAGTTGCCGGCTTGCCGGCAGTTGACGAGCTCGGTAGTAATCTTCAGGCGCTCATCGAGCGAAACGTTGGCCTGCGCCACGACGTACTTGTCTTCTTCCCAAGCGGACAGGTAGAAGCAGTACGGCTCGTAGACGACTTTGCGGCGCTTCAGCTCTTCGTTGAGCTCTTCGACTTTGTCCTTCTCGACAATTTCGCCGGCTTTGAATTCGCTGTCTCCGGCGTTGACGATCTGGACGTAGTCGATGATGCGCCCGCCCTTTACGCGGCGATACGGCGACTCGATGAAGCCGTAGTCGTTGATGCGCGCAAAGCACGAGAGCGAGCTGATCAAACCGATGTTCGGGCCTTCCGGCGTTTCAATCGGGCAAATACGACCGTAGTGCGTCGGGTGAACGTCGCGCACTTCGAATCCCGCGCGTTCGCGAGAGAGACCACCGGGTCCAAGAGCCGAAAGACGGCGCTTATGCGTGATTTCGCTGAGCGGATTGGTCTGGTCCATGAACTGGCTGAGCTGCGAGGAGCCGAAGAATTCGCGGATCGCCGCCATAACCGGCTTGGCGTTGACCAGGTCGTGCGGCATCGCCGTGGACATTTCCTGGTACACGCTCATCTTTTCCTTGATGGCGCGTTCCATGCGGACGAGACCGATACGGAATTGGTTTTCGAGAAGTTCGCCGACCGCGCGGACGCGGCGGTTGCCGAGATGGTCGATGTCGTCAACCACGCCGATGCTCTTGCGCAGCTTGAAGAGATACTTGATCGCCGAAACGAAATCCGGCGTATCGAGCGTGCGGTTATCCAGCGGAGTATCGAGCCCCATCTTGATGTTGAACTTCAAGCGGCCGACGCGGCTGAAATCGTACTTGCGCGGATCGAAGAACATGCCGCGGAAGAGATTCGTTGCCGTTTCGAGCGTCGGAGGATCTCCGGGACGCAGCTTGCGGTAGATTTCGATGAGCGCTTCCTTCGAAGAGCGGATCGCGTCCTTATCGAGCGTACGCGAGAGCACTACGCCGATGTCGTCACGCTCCGGGAAGAAAACGTCGACTTCCGTGATGCCGCCCTCGGCAAACGCTTGCCAGAGTTCGGGCGTCAACGGCTTGTTGGCTTCGAGCAGCACTTCACCGGTCTGGCGATTGACCACATCGGCGACGCTGTACGCACCTTCGAGATCAACAAGGGCAGCGCGAACCTGCGAAATCTTCGCCTTAATGAGTTCTTTGAAGAGATTTTCGGTGATGCGCTTATGAGCGCCGACGATCACTTCTTCGGATTTCGGGTTGCGAATCTCGTGGGCCAGCTTGCGGTCCACGATACCCGGCGAAACGTTCCACAAAAGATCCTTGTCGCGCAGCGAGATGCGTTCCACCTGGTAGAAGGTGCGCAGGATTTCTTCGTTGGACTTCATTCCCAGCGCGCGCAGAAAGATCGAGCCGAGAAATTTGCGCTTGCGGTCGATGCGCACGTAGAGAATGTTCTTGGTGTCGTATTCGAATTCCACCCACGATCCGCGGTAAGGAATAATCTTGCCGAGGAAGTAGGAACGGTTGTTGGCGCTTTCAAAGAAAACGCCCGGCGAGCGATGCAACTGGCTGACGATGACGCGCTCGGTGCCATTGATGATGAACGTGCCGTTCTCGGTCATCAGCGGAATATCGCCGTAGAAAACTTCCTGTTCCTTGATGTCGCGAATGGTCTTCGCGCCGGTGTCGGGATCCTTGTCGTAAATGGTCAGACGGATAGTGACTTTTAGAGGCGCGGAATACGTCATGCCGCGCTCCTGGCACTCGTTCACGTCGTACTTCAATTGCATGGCGACCGGATCGCCGCACTTGTTGCAGAACGTCGGCGTATTCTTATTGAACGTGCCGCACTTGTGGCAGATCACGTCGCCGGTCTGGTACGGATTGGTGACAACCGACGCGCCGCAATTGCGGCAAGTGGCGCGCAGGTGATGCAGGCCCTTCAAGTTGCCGCACTTACACTCCCAGTTGCCGATCGAGTAGTCCACGAATTCCAACTGGGACATTTCGCGGAAATCCTTGATCGGAAACACCGATGTGAACACGGACTGTAAACCACCGTCATCGCGCTCGCTCGGCAGGAGGTCCATCTGCAAAAAGCGCTGATAGGACTTCATCTGGACTTCGATCAGGTTTGGAATCTGAATCGTGCCCTGAATTTTCGCGAAATCGAGACGCTCGCGTTCCCTGACGTGCTGGTGACTATTTGACATTGCTTGGTCTACCTCTTCCCTTTCGGGCTGATCCCATTCGGGCAAATAGCGGAAATTCCGGAGAAATTCATGCAGCCGATGTGATGCGCTTCCTGCCCGAAGTCAGCGAGCACACGGCTGCATAGGGTCCAAAAAGGACCAGTGGAGTTGTGAAAATAACCAGCCTTGACTTGCGTACGTGAGTTCCTTTGACGCGACGGATCACGCTTGTTCCAGCCGTTGAAATGGCCAATGCAAGCAGCCGCGCCTCTTCCCGAAGTCCGTACAACAAATAACTACTTGATTTCGACTTTGGCGCCCGCGTCTTCGAACTTCTTCTTGATGGTCGCGGCTTCGTCCTTATTGACGCCCTCTTTAACGGTCTTAGGAGCGCCGTCGACGAGGTCCTTGGCTTCTTTGAGGCCGAGGCTCGTGACTTCGCGAACCGCTTTGATGACGTTGATTTTGTTGCCGCCCACGTCGGTGAGAACGACCGTAAATTCCGTCTTCTCTTCCGCCGGTGCCGCAGCCGCCCCTCCGCCGCCGCCCGCCACGACCGTAGCTGCAGCCGCGGAGACGCCGAAGGTCTCTTCCATCTTCTTCACGAGATCAGACGCTTCTAACAGCGTCAGCCCCTTGATTTCTTCCAGAATCGTATCCACTTTCGCCATGACTTTTGCTTCTCCTCTCAAAATTAGAAATAAATTTACTGGGCCGCTTCAGGGCTTGGTGCTGGTGCTGCTGGTACAGGAGCCGGTTCGGAACTGCTAGCCCCGCCGGACCCAAACTTGTTGGCTTTGATCGCTTCGTTGACGGTGACCGCGAGATTGCGCGGTAGTGCGTTGAGCGCCATTGCGATGCGCTGCGCCGGAGCGTTCAGCAGGAACATGATCTTGCTGAGCAACTCTTCCTTTGAAGGGAGATTCGCAAGCTGCTGAATCTCGGCAATGGAGATGACGCGGCCTTCGACAACTCCGGACTTGAACTGAAATGCCGGAACGTCTTTAGCGATCTTGGTCAGCGCCTTGGCGAGCGCCACCGCGTCCGTCTGTGTATAAGCAATGGAATTCGTGCCGCTCAGATTCTTGAGTAGATTTTCCGCAGGCGTGCCAGCTCCGGCGCGCTCCGCGAGCGTGTTTTTCACGACCTGGTACTTCCCGCCTGCGGCCTGTACGGCGCGGCGGAGCTTTGTGTCGTTTTCGACGGTGATGCCCTGGAAGGTCGTGAGAATCACGGTAGAGACCTTGGCCAGTTCCACCTTCAGTTTGTCTAGGTCCTGCTGTTTTTCACTTCGCTTTTTCATGATCCCGTTTCCTTAAAGTCTTCGCTTAGGCCGCTGCTGCCAGTGTTTCGGATTCGATGAGGTCTATCGGAATGCCCGGACCCATCGTCGAGGTCAGCGTGATTTTCTGTACGTACTTGCCCTTGGCTGCTGCCGGCTTCGCCTTGATGACTGCTCCGATTACGGCGTGAGCGTTTTCTGCTATGTGCGCGGCGTCAAACTGAATTTTGCCGATGGCGCAGTGAACGATTCCGGCTTTATCGACGCGGAACTCGACTTTGCCGGCCTTGGTCTCTTTAATCGCTTTCGCAACATCAAAAGTGACCGTGCCGGTCTTCGGATTCGGCATCAGGCCGCGAGGGCCGAGCACTTTGCCCAGTTTGCCGGCGGACTTCATCATGTCCGGCGTGGCGATCACGGCGTCGTAATCCGTCCAGCCGCCCATGATCTTCGTAACCATGTCCTCGCCGCCTACAAAATCCGCGCCAGCTTCCGTCGCTTCGCGAACTTTATCTCCGCTCGCGATCACCAAAACGCGAACGGACTTGCCGAGGCCATGCGGAAGAACTACCGTGCCACGAACAACTTGGTCCGAATGTTTGGGGTCGACGCCCAAATTGATTGCGAGCTCGACCGTCTCGTTAAACTTCGTGTGGTGCGTCTTCTTGATCAGCTCGCTTGCTTCTGCGAGTTTGTACGGGCGCGCTTCGACCTTCTTGCGCGCATTCTCGATGTGTTTGCCAGACTTCTTCATTGCTTCTACCCCTTCGATCTCGTAGCGCCTGAACTTCTAGGCTTCCACGACTTCCAGACCCATGTTGCGCGCCGTACCCATCACGGTGCGCACTGCGGAGTCCAGATTTGTGGTGTTGAGATCGACAAGCTTGATCTTTGCAATCTCTTGAACCTGTTTCTTCGTGACCTTGCCGACTTTGTTGCGATTCGGTTCAGCCGAGCCCTTCACGATTCCTGCAGCGCGAAGCAACAGGATCGAAGCCGGAGGCGTCTTCAGAATGAACGTGAACGTTCGGTCGGTATAGACCGTCACGAGCACGGGAAAAATCATTCCGTCCGGTTCTTTGGCCGTCTTGGCGTTGAACTGCTTGCAAAAATCCATGATGTTCAAGCCGTGCGGACCGAGCGCCGTGCCAACTGGCGGCGCAGGCGTAGCTTTGCCCGCGGGCAGCTGCAATTTGATCGTCGTCTGTATTTTCTTAGCCATAATCCCTGCCTCAATCTCGTTTTACTTGCTCTGCTTCTGGGCCGTGCGTCAGCCCAGCTTTTCGACGCTCGCGAAATCCAACTCCACCGGCGTCGAACGCCCAAAAATCGTTACAGAAACTTTGAGTCTGCTGTGATCGTTGTCAATTTCTTCGACCGTGCCGTTAAAATTCGCGAACGGCCCATCCACGATGCGTACTTGCTCGTTGCGTTCGAACACCACTTTCGGCTTCGGGCGATCCGTCGGAACGTGGACGCGGTTGATAATGGCGTCGACTTCCGTCTCAGACAGTGGCGAAGGCGCCGTGGCCGAACCGACGAAGCCAGTGACGCGTGGCGTCGACCGCACGATGTGCCAGGTGTTTTCGTCGAGGTCCATCTCCACCAGCACGTAGCCCGGATAAGTCATCCGCGAAGAGACCACTTTCTTGCCGCCGCGCACTTCCACGACATCTTCCATCGGAATTAGCACACGGCCAATCTTGTCCTGCAAACTGAACGCGGACACACGGCTCTCGAGGCTCTCTTTGACTTTCTTTTCAAAGCCCGAGTACGTATGGATGATGTACCACTGCATTGCCGTCAATTTCTGAGTCCCCTCACACATTGAATATGTTGAGAATTTTTGTGACGCCAAGCTGCACCAGCCAATCTACTGCTGCAAGAAATACTCCGAAAAAGAAAACCGTAGCGATCACGACTCCGGTGGTCGAAACCACGTCCTCACGGCTCGGCCAGGTCACTTGCTTCATCTCCACGCGTACGTCATGCAAAAACTCGCGCGTGTCGTTGACGGTGCCAGTCACCTTCTGACCGATGCCAGACGCCGCCCCCGTGATTGCGTTGCCTTGCGACTCTTCGTTCTTCACTTTAACCGCCTGCGTAGCCATTCATCCTCTTCGCTCAACAGGCGCCGCCGCCTGTTACTAATTTCTGGCAGGGGAGGAGGGACTCGAACCCCCATACCCGGTTTTGGAGACCGGAGTCCTAACCGTTGGACGACTCCCCTTTACCCTGAGCCCGCAAAGCGGGCGAAGGGTTTACCCCTGCCACTGCTTTGCTAACTCAAACTTCTTGGTCCGGCTCCAACCTTTAATCTCTTTCTCTCGCCGCCGAGCCGTCTCCCTATTTCCACAGCGCTCGGTCCAAATCAAAGTTACCGGCCTTCTTTTAGCGGTATAACTAGGACCAACGCCCCAATTGTGCCGCTTGATTCTTTCCTCTACATCATCGGCGATACCGACGTAAAAGGAATCGTCTGCGCATCGCACCATGTAGCAGAACCAAACTTCGGTCTCCACCACAAGACCTCTCAGCTTGGCCGACCCTTCATCCCGCTTCGCGGGACTCAGGGCAAGCCGGAGTCCTAACCGCTGGACGACTCCCCCTTACCCCGAGACTGCGAGGGGTAAAAACCCAAAACCGCTCCACCCAATGCCTGCTCCAAAAACGGAAAACTACTTAACTTCTTTGTGCCCAGTGTGCTTGCGGCACGTGTTGCAAAACTTCCGAGTCTCGACGCGCTCAGAGTGCTTCTTCTTGTTCTTGGTCGTCGTGTAGTTGCGGTTCTTGCAATCGCCGCACTGCAACGTAATGATTTCTCGCATGATTTAAACCCTTCTCTTACCCAGCCCTCGATTTGCGAGGGGAAAAACGTTACTCGATGATTTCCGTTACGGCCCCCTTCGCTTACGCTCAGGGTAAACCGGCGCCTATTCAATGATCTCTGTTACCGCCCCGGCGCCGACCGTGTGGCCGCCTTCGCGAATCGCGAACCGCAATCCCTTTTCCAAGGCTACCGGTGTGATCAGCGTCACTTCGCAGCTCACGTTATCTCCAGGCATCACCATCTCGACGCCTGTCGGCAGCTTCACATCGCCCGTCACGTCCGTTGTCCGGAAGTAGAATTGTGGCCGGTAGCCCGTGAAAAACGGCGTGTGCCGTCCGCCTTCTTCCTTCGTCAAAACGTATGCTTCTGCCTTGAACTTCGTGTGCGGCGTGATCGAGCCCGGCTTGCAAACTACCTGCCCGCGCTCGACATCGTCTTTTTCCGTGCCGCGCAACAGCAAGCCAACGTTGTCGCCAGCGAGCCCTTCATCGAGCAACTTACGGAACATTTCGACGCCCGTTACAACTTTCTTTTGCGTCGGACGGAAGCCCACGATCTCGATTTCTTCGCCAACCTTCACCTTGCCGCGCTCGACTCGGCCTGTAACCACTGTTCCGCGGCCCGAGATCGAAAAAATATCTTCGATCGGCATCGCGAACGGCTTGTCGATCTCGCGCACGGGTTGCGGCACGTTCTTGTCCACCGCTTCCATCAACTCGTCTATCGACTTTTCCCACTTCGCATCGCCATTCAACGCTTGGAGCGCCGAACCCTTTACGACGGCAATCGTGTCGCCGGGGAACTGATAGCTCTTCAGCAACTCGCGAACTTCCAGTTCTACAAGTTCGAGCAATTCCGCGTCTTCCACCATGTCGCACTTGTTCAAAAACACGACAATCGCCGGAACGCCAACCTGCCGAGCGAGCAAAATATGTTCGCGCGTTTGCGGCATCGGTCCATCCGTCGCCGCCACCACCAGAATCGCGCCGTCCATCTGCGCCGCGCCGGTGATCATGTTCTTGATGTAGTCCGCATGACCCGGGCAATCCATGTGCGCGTAGTGCCGATTCGGCGTCTCGTATTCCACGTGCGAAACGGCAATCGTGATACCGCGCTCGCGCTCTTCCGGAGCGTTGTCAATCGAATCAAACGCGCGGAATTGCACTTTCGGATTGTGCTTCGACAGCACTTTCGTAATCGCCGCCGTCAGGGTCGTCTTGCCATGGTCAATGTGACCAATCGTCCCAATGTTGCAATGCGGCTTACTGCGCTCGAATTTCTCCTTGGCCATTTTCCTTTGCCCTCTGCGTTAAGTCTTCTCTTCTGCTTCTGAATCTGGAGCGGGGGACGGGATTTGAACCCGCAACCATCACCTTGGAAGAGTGAGACTCTACCGTTGAGTTACCCCCGCCCTTTTACTGCAAACTTTCCTGCAACTGCGTCCTTCTAATTCTGGAGCCTGGGACCGGGATTGAACCGGTGACCTCGTCCTTACCAAGGACGCGCTCTACCAACTGAGCTACCCAGGCCTAACCCGTGTTCCCCCAAAATCACCCGTTCTTGGCGCACTTTTCCTGAGCAGCGCCTTTGCCGCGAATTGGTCCTCGCTCGAACATCGCTTAGTGCGATTGCCCTGCGGTTTCCTGATTACGAACGATCACCCAAGGGATCGGCCGAATCGAACAGCGAGCGACTGGTGGACGGGGAAGGATTCGAACCTTCGTAGCCCGCAAGGAGCGGCAGATTTACAGTCTGCTGGTTTTAGCCACTCACCCACCCGTCCCGCGAAAACAAAAGGACGCTAACTGCTTGTCCCCAAAAACTTTTTCAGGCAAATTCTCGCGCTCGAAACTTCCGCAAAAACGAAAACACAAAAAGGACTCGTGTCAGAAGACACCAGCCCGTTTATTTTCCCTGCAAGGATTTGCTCCGCCTCACTCCCCTGCCAATTCTTGGTGGAGCTGGCGGAGGGAATTGAACCCCCGACCCTCTGATTACAAATCAGATGCTCTACCAGCTGAGCTACGCCAGCGTCGCTCAAACCGAGTAAGAATAGCAGAAGGGGCAAGTAAATTGCAAGGGGGTGAATCGAATTTGGAGCACGTCGGGGACCAAGTCTGTGGAAAACCTGTTTCCCTGTGTCGCACTCCTAGCGGCTCTATCTTTCGATTCCTCTATAGTTTAGCATAAACCCCGCGTTTCTGAACCATGCAAATCGGGCAAGGGCCGAAGGCTCCATTTTATTCGTGAAATTCAGCCCCTCTCCCGGGAGCGCTTCATTTGATCAGAAATGCAGTATACACACATTGTCAAATACCGAGGCGTTGGTGCCAACCGGATGAACTGGCGAAGGATTTCTGCAATCATCGCGGGCGCGATTGTGGCCGGCGCTATTGCCTTATACGGATATCATCGCTGGGGCGGCTCTGGTTCCAGCCAGCGCAACGATCTTCTCTCCCAGATGCCCGCCGATGCCAGCGCAGTTCTCTTCATTGATCTGGATGCGCTGCGGCAATCTCCGTTTCTCGCGGAACTATATAAATGGGCGCCGCAGCCCAAGACCGACGCGGACTATTCGCAGTTCCTGCAATCCACTGGATTTAATTATGAACGCGACCTGGATCGCGTCAGCATCGCACTCTTGAAGCACGGCCAAGAGAGCACACTGCTTATCGTGGCCGAGGGGCGATTCGACCGAAAAAAAATCGCCGCCTATGCATCGCAAACAGGCACGCGTGAATCTCGAGGTGGCAAAGAAATCTTCTCGGTGCCAGTGGCCGGCGGCACGCGGCGAATTACGTTCACCTTCTTGCGCAGTGACCGCATCGCGTTGACAAATGATGTCAGTCTGCAATCCTTGCTATCGCAGCCGCATGCTGACTCGGACACAGAAGCCTGGCGCGAGCGATTCAGCCGCCTAGCAGGCTCGCCGGTATTCGCCGTGGTTCGGCAAGATGCCGGCACAGGAGCAGCGCTAAGCGCGCAAGCCCCCGGGGGACTGCAATCGCCTCAACTTTCGGCTTTGATTGATCAGTTGCAGTGGATCACCGTCGCGGGAAAGCCCGAAGCTGACCATTTGCGCGTCGTGCTCGAAGGGGAAGGCGCAGCGGATGCGCCTACCAAACAGTTGTCCGACGTAATCAGCGGCTTGCTCGTGCTGGCGCAGGCAGGCCTCCACGATCAAAAGTTGCGCCAACAGTTGCAACCCGATGTGTGTGAAGCCTACCTGGAACTGCTAAAGAGCGCAGACGTCTCGCGGATTGATCGCGGTGAAACCAAGTCAGTCCGGCTGATGTTTGATCTAACGCCCCAGTTCCTCGAAGCTGCGCGTACTCCAACGCTGCCAGCCGCGCCAGAGGCTACTCCAAAAAAGCCCTCGCCAAACAAAAGCACGATCCGAAATTAACCAGGCCGCAAAAAAAATGCCCCGAAAAAACCGGGGCGCAAAAAACTCACGGATCCAAGCGGTTCAGCCTAGTCGCCTACAGTACTTCCCTTCATGTAGCGCCACGGATTCACCGGCGCATTGTTCACGCGGACTTCATAGTGTACGTGAGGGCCAGTCGAGCGGCCGCTGATGCCCGTATAACCGATGACCTCGCCGCGCTTAATGCGTGTGCCAGGCACCGCTGAGAAGGACGACAGATGCGCGTACCAGGTGCTGATGCCGAAACCATGATCAAGCACCACCAAGCGCCCGTACCCGGAATGGTTTTCAGCGATGGTCACAATACCATCCGCCGTTGCGTGAACCGGCGCGCCGTAATCGGAAGCTACGTCAACGCCCGTGTGAAACGCACCTTCACCGTTGAACGGATCAAGCCGTTCGCCGAAGCTGTCCGTGATATGTCCCATCACTGGCCAGATCGATGGCGTATACGAGGAATCGGCAAAATTCATTACTGGCATCAGTTGCATGCCGCTGGCAGAGACAGCAATGACTGCCGCGTTCCTCTTGAGAAAGGTGTACTGCTCAATGGATCGGTCGAAGGCGTCTTCCGGAGTGACCTGGCTGTCGGTCGAATCGAAGGCCGCGGGGTGATAGCGGAGCACGCCGTACGTCATGGCCACTTCGGTGGCTAGAGACTGGAGAGAGTCGAGGCGTTGATTGGTGTCGTTGACCGTGCTCTGGAGTTGCTGATATTGCTTCTTAAGAGTTTCCTGATCGTGGCGGAGAGCGTTGTAGTTGCCGACCTTCCAAAGCATTCGGGAGTAAGAACCGACGGCAGCAATCACGGTAACAGCGCCGATGAGGGCCAGCACGGCGAGGCTGTGCAGCACGTACGCCGGGATAACAAGCTTTTGCAGCTTGCCAGGCGTCGTCGCAATATAAAACGTGTAGTTCTTGCTCGTAATCACGAACTTGGCCCCTCAGGCCTTTACTTGTCGAATGCGGGCTTTGTGCCCTGATGCCCGCGGAAGAGAACCACTCTGAAACTTGAACCTGAACCGTAAGTTTCAGTTTGCAACTGCGCTCATACTAAATTCTGTAGGGCTGGCCGTCAACCCTGTATTTTGCGGTTTGAAGAACAGGGTGTGAATAACCGGCCTCCTGTCCCCGAGTACAGGGTGGCGACGGGCTGCTACTAATTATCCGCTGTATTGCAAATTTCTTCAACTCCGCGAAAAGAGTATCGAGAGCTATACTCAACGCCAGCTATGAAGAAAACAAAGCACCTAACTACCAGACGCCTGGGACTAGGGGAGGCAAGCGTTTTAGCACGGATCGAAGCGCTCGCGCAGGCGGGAACTCCCGGCTCCGGTGTCCGTCTAGGAATCGGCGACGACGCGGCACTCTTCAAAGTTAAGAGTGGATTCGACCAGATTCTTACCTGCGATTGGTTCGTGGAAGGCTCGCACTTTCTTCGCGACAAGCATCCGCCCGACGCAGTGGGTTGGAAATGCCTCGCTCGAGCCGTCAGCGATGTGGCCGCGATGGGGGGCATACCCCGCTGCTTCCTGTTGAGTCTGGCCCTGCCCACTCCGCATGCCGGCAGATGGCTCGATCTGTTTCTGGGCGGATTACGGCGGGCAGCCGAGCGATTTGAGTGCGTGCTAGCTGGCGGCGATACGACCCGAAGGCAAGACATCCTTGTCAATGTAACGGTTGTAGGTGAGGTGCGAGCAGGGCGAGCAATTCTTCGGTCTGGAGCGCGGCCGGGCGATGTTCTTTTCGTGAGTGGGCGATTGGGTGAGGCAGAGTTGGGCCTCCGGCTGATCCGCAAGAGCAACCGACAGGCAAACAGTCGCGACCCGGTCCTGAGGAAACATCTCTACCCGGAACAGCGCCTGGCACTGGGCCATTGGCTAGCCGAACGCCGCTTGGCCTCGGCCATGATGGACTTATCAGACGGGCTTTCCACTGACCTGCCGAGGCTGTGTGCTGCAAGCGGGGTGGGGGCTAGGATCGAAACTGCGAAGATTCCCTCAGTCCAACTTCCCAAGGATGGGCGCGGCAGCACCAGCGTTCCGCTGAATTTGGCTCTGCATGGCGGCGATGACTATGAATTGCTCTTCACGGTGCCCAGAGGAAAAGCGAAGCAGATTCCCCATTCCCAAAATGGAACGCGCCTCACAGCAATCGGCGAAATCACTAAGGAGAAGACCTTGCTGCTCGTTGACAGTGCTGGCCGCGAAGAGCCCCTGCCAAACCTTGGGTGGGACCCGTTCCGCAATCCCCGATAAGCGATAAAAACTGATCCCTCGCGTTTAGCCAGATTGAATACGAAACGGAATGAGAGTGCCGCCGCTAAAACCCAGGAGGGACTCCCGACGTGGTGGCGGGTGCCGCTGTCGTTTTATTTGGCGGCGTAACGACCGGAGGCTTCTCCCGGGGGGCCGCGGGTTCGTCTGTTTCCGGTAAGGTATCGGGGGTGTCTACATTGACCTTGTGATCCAGGGCCTGCTGTTCGAGCGTCACGACGTTTGCGAAATCGAGCGGAGGCTGGCCTTCCAGGGCGGCCTTCATGAATTCCAGCCAGATCGGAAGCGCTGCTTTCGCTCCAGTTTCCTTCTTTCCAAGGGAGATTTGTTTGTCATCGAAGCCCACCCACACGCCGCAAGTCAGCTGGGGAGTGAAGCCCATAAACCAGGCATCGGTGTAGTCCTGCGTCGTGCCGGTCTTGCCCGCAGCGGGGCGGCCGAGCGCCTTGGCCTGAACGCCAGTCCCAAATTGAATGACCTCTTCCAGCATGGCGGTCATCGTTCGCGCCACTTCCGGCGAGATAACGTCGTGCACTTCGGGATGCGCTTCTTCGAGCAGCGCGCCGTCATAACTTGTCACGCGGCGAATCATGTGCGGATCGATGCGAATTCCGTCATTCGGAAAAACCGTGAAGGCAGAGACATGCTCCAGCAGCTTCATATCGGCCGCTCCCAAGACGAGCGGAAGATAGGGCGGGAGCGGCGTGGTAATGCCAAATCGGCGCGTCATATCGACGACCGAATTGATGCCAACTTTTTCCGCCAGCTTAACCGCGGGAACGTTGCGCGAGCCCGCTAGCGCTCGGCGCAACGTTATGGTGCCTTCGTACTTCTCGTCATAGTTGTGCGGCGAGTAAGGCTGCCCGCCGCTGATCACCGTGAACGGTGTGTCGACGATGGTGTCGAACGGCGATGAGCCTTTTTCAATGGCGTCGGCGTACAGATAGACTTTGAACGAGCTGCCCACTTGCCGCACGGCCTGCGTGGCACGATTGAATTTCGAATCTTCAAAGCTGTAGCCGCCGACCATGGCTTTGATTTCGCCGGTCGAATTGTCGATCGCCATCATGGCGCCCTGCGGGGCAGGCTGCTGTTCGAGCTGAACGCGAGCTGTAGCTTCATGAAGCTCCAGAATCGAGAACTGCGCCAGGTCGCCAACTTTCAGAAGATCCGAGGGCTTTTTGCGGCCGGTCCAGGCAAAGTCGGGCGGGGAAAGAATCGCGCGGTAAGAACCGATCTTGATGGTCGCGTACTTATCGTCCACGGATAGTACGAGGCCGGTGACATAAGAGCCTTTTTCGATGGGATGACGCCAATCGTCGTCCTCGTAGCTATCGAGTTTGCCGAGATTGTCTCGCAGAATGTTTGCTGGCTCACCACGCCAGCCGTGGCGCCGGTCGTAGCTGTGCAGGCCGTCGCGCAGAGATTGATTGGCGGCTTGCTGCATTTTGATGTTCAGTGTGGTGTAGACGCGCAATCCGCGTTCGTGGACGGCTTCCGTGCCATACGTCGATTCCAAGTATTTGCGAATCTCTTCGAAGAAATACGGGGCGAGATCATTGCGCGGATATTGCAGGTGCAGGCCCAGCGGGGTTTTCTTCGCCGCTTCTTCTTCGACGGGTGTGATCTTCCCTTCTTCTTCCATCCGATGGAGCACGAGGTTGCGGCGCGCGAGTGCGCGCGCAGGGTCAGCCAGAGGCGAGTAAATCGGGCCGCGGATCATCCCAGCAAGCAATGCGGCCTCTTGAAGCTTCAGGTCAGTAACGGATTTTCCAAAATAAAATTGCGCTGCGGCCGCGAAGCCATAGTTGCCATGCGCCAGATAAACCTGGTTGGCATACATCGTGAAAATTTGCGGTTTCGTATAACGCCGCTCGATTTGCAGCGCCAGCAGAATCTCCTGCATTTTGCGGCGGAAGCTGATTTCGCTGCGGTCGAGGAAGAGGTTGCCGGCGAGCTGCATGCTGATGGTGCTGGCGCCCTGCGCTTTGCCGCCATGCAAAATCTTTCGCCACGCGGCTCCTGCGATGCGCGGGAAGTCGATGCCCCAATGCTCTTCGTAATGCTGATCCTCGATGGCCGTAACCGCGTTGTAGAGGACTTTGGGGCACTGCTCGTAAGTCATCAGGATGCGCCGCTGCAGCGCAAAGCTGCCAACAAGCTGCCCATCGTCAGCATAGACTTCCGTGACAACTGTCGGGCGGTAGGTCTCCAGCGCCCGAATTTCCGGTAAGTCGCTGGCGTACACAAACAACAACCCGCAAGCAGCGCCAAGCGCGATCGAACAAAGCAGCAAGAAAGCGAGCGCAACGCGGTCAATCAGTTTCCATCCGCGCAGTCGCAATGTGATGGGAGGTAGGCTTAGCATCGAAAGACAATTCTATCGCAGAACGAATTCCAGAATCGGATTTTGCAAGAAGTAAGTCGCCTTTCAGGAATCACAAGCAGGTTCGTAGTAGCGTTCTCCCGCGCAAGCTCGGCAAACCGTCCTGCCCTCGACCACGACTTCGCGCTTGAAGTTGATGCCTTCGCCGCATTCGGCGCAGACCACACGCGGGCCTTTAAAACCCGGCAGATCTTCGGGTAGCACTTCGACTTTCACCCATTGCTTGTCAAAGAGCACTTCATCCGAGAGCGCGGCATAAGCCTTTTGCTGCCCCGCATCTTTCGCCATTTCCGGAAACATTTCGCGAGCGGCTTGCTTCGAGGATTCCTTCGCGGCGATACGCACCGCGCGGCCAGTCTTGAGGTCAACGAATGTGGCCGCCACCTTGCCCCAATCGCGAAATTTCAGCGCGCGCTTGCCCAACCGGCAATTGGAGACCAGCGCCACGGCATCCGTCACGCACCGATCGATCTCCACGTAGGTAACGATCCGTTTGCGCTCGACGATCGGGTCTTCGATCCCTAGTTCTTGCAGCCCCAGCATCGCCAGCCGCACTCCGAGCACTTGCCCCGCGCACAAATGCCCATGCGCAACCGCCGCAAGCTCCAAATATTCAGCGAGTGTTTTCATGAGGGGCATAAAAACGTAGTCTACGCAGTTGCCGCGCAGGAAGCGAGCTTAGGCCTTCTCAGGCGCCGACCACGGATGAGGCTGCCGTGCTTCCTTAAAAGCGAAGATAGTCATCAGTAGCGCAAGCCCGGAGAGTGCCGCGTCTTCCAACACCTTCTGAAGATTGATCGGCTGGGGAGTCGCAAAGCAGCCGCAGTTAATGTCCATATGCAGCAGGTACGCCCGCAAAACCACAGCGAAGAACCCGAGCATGATAGCCGTGAGCACCGGTGCCCATATACGTAGTCGCCAGCCAATCAGAACGAGCAGCCCGAGAATTATTTCCGTGAACGGCAGCGCGTGGGCGACAAACTGTACTCCCCAAGCTGGCAGCAACTTGAACGCTTCCACTTGGGTAGCGAAGTTCGAAAGGTTCATGGAAATGGAAAATTTGAGTATGAAAAAAGGCCACAGATTCCTGTTCGGAAGAAAAATCTTTGCGTAGCCCGCATAAATGAAGATACAGCCAAGAACCAGGCGGCCAATCCAAATGATCACACGGCGAAAGTTGAGCGGGCTCGATTGCATCACGGAAGGCTCTCGTGCGTCCTATCAAAAATATGATTATTTCTGGCTAAGCAATTGATCTAGGAACTGGTGCAGCGTGTCGTAAGGCATCACACCTGAGTACGGATACGTTTGGCCCTTCGAATGGAAGACCGATGTTGGGGTCTGATTCACGCGATACATCTGTCCGAGCGCAACATCCTTCTCGATGAGAGGCTCAAGGGTTCCCCCCTTGACCAGTGCGCGAATTTTCGCCATATCCGCGGCGGAAAGCACGGCGGCAAGCGTCCCGTCGACGTCACCGCTCTGCTCCCATTTCTCCTGATTTTCAAACAGAGTTTTCTCAACCAGCTCAATCTTTCCAATCTCTGCCGCCGCCCGCGCATAACGCGCCGCAACGCGCGAGTACGCATGCATAGGTAGCGGAAAATCGCGATGGATCAGATAGACCTTTCCCGTGGTGACATAATTGTCCATGAGCTGCCTGTTTGTTGTGAGGAAAAGTGTCTTGCACGCCGGACACTGAAAATCGCTAAATACTTCCACCACGATGGGAGCGCTCTTTGAGCCAAAGGCCTTGTGAGGATCAACATCGTTCACGCCGTCTACTGACTCAAGTGCGGCTGGCTGCCACGCCGCGCTCGTTTCCCTCGCCGGAACGGCAGGCATCACTTCTGGCGAAGAAGCGACATGAGGTTGTGCACTGTAGTGCGCCGCCGCGACAGGATGGATCCCTCGACTAACAAGAAGCCGCCCACAGATCAACACCAGGACTACAGCTACGGCAACCACAGCGCGACGGCTCACGCGACCCTCCCACAGCTTTCAAGATGGTGAGATTTAATCTCTCGGTCAGATTATCACAGCTTGCTTCTCTTTACTCCCTGCCGGGTCACCCTACATTCTCGCCGCATCCAAGCAGCCTTTCTGAGCATCTTATAGTAAGCCCAAAGTGAGATGCAGTCGATACCTTAAGTGTATGAAAACAATATATTTGACACTGGCACAAGAAAAACTTGACAAAGATGCACTCAAGTTATATACTGCCCCTCGAACTGGACCTAGGAGCACGCCATTGACCTCGGCCCGCTCCGGAACCCTTACCTTCCGGACGGCCAGTGATGTAGACGGGTTCCGGAAGGAATACAAGAGATGAGCAAGATTATTGGAATTGACCTGGGTACCACCAACTCGGTTGTTGCCGTCATGCAAGGCGGCGAACCGGTAGTGATCCCGAACCAGGAAGGCGCCCGCACCACTCCTTCGGTTGTCGCCATAACCAAGGGCGGAGAGCGCCTCGTGGGACAAGTAGCGAAACGCCAAGCCGTGACGAATCCCGAAAACACCGTGTATTCGATCAAACGCTTCATGGGCCGCCGCTACGATGAAGTTGGCGATGAGATGAAGCGCATCCCCTATAAAGTCGTCAAGGGAGAACACGATGACGCGCGCGTCGAGATTTTCGGCAAGATCTACAGCCCGCCGCAAATCTCCGCGATGATTCTTGGAAAGCTGAAGTCCGCCGCGGAAGATTTTCTCGGCGAAAAAGTCAGCAAAGCCGTAATTACGGTGCCCGCGTATTTCAATGACGCACAGCGCCAGGCGACCAAGCAGGCGGGTGAAATCGCCGGCCTCGAAGTCGTGCGCATCATCAACGAGCCCACAGCGGCCGCGTTGGCCTACGGCCTCGAGAAAAAGAGCGACGAAACCATCGCCGTGTACGACCTCGGCGGCGGCACGTTCGACATCTCCGTACTGGAAGTTGGCGCGGGCGTAGTCGAAGTGAAGTCCACCAACGGTGACACTCACCTCGGTGGCGACGACATCGACCAGCGCATCGTGGACTGGCTGATCGACGAATTCAAGAAAGAGAACAGCATCGACCTCGGCAAAGACCGCATGGCTCTGCAACGCCTGAAGGAAGCCGCGGAAAAGGCCAAGATCGAGCTTTCGCAAATGATGGAGACCGAAATCAACCTGCCCTTTATCACGGCGGGCAAGGACGGCCCCATCCACATGCAGCAGAAGCTGACCCGCACGCGCCTCGAGCAATTGATGAACGACCTGCTCGAGCGCTCCATGAAGCCCGTCAGGCAAGCTCTGGAAGACGCGAAAATGTCTCCGAGCGACATCCAGGAAATTGTGATGGTTGGTGGCTCGACGCGTATTCCGAAAGTGCAAGCGATTGTTCGCACGTTCTTCGGCGAAAAAGAACTGCACAAAGGCGTGAACCCGGACGAAGTCGTGGCCGTAGGCGCGGCGATTCAAGGCGCGGTGCTCGGGGGCGAAGTAAAGGATATCCTGCTGCTCGACGTGACGCCGCTTTCTCTCGGCGTTGAGACGCTCGGCGGCGTGATGACCGTACAGATCCCGCGCAACACCACGATTCCGACCCGCAAAGTCGAAACGTACTCGACGGCTGCCGACAATCAGCCTGGCGTCGAAATCCAAGTCCTGCAAGGCGAGCGTAAGTTCGCTACGGACAACCGCTCGCTTGGCAAGTTCAAGCTGGACGGCATTCCGCCGGCGCCGCGAGGCACTCCGCAAATCGAAGTGACCTTCGACATTGACGCCAACGGCATCCTGAATGTCAGCGCGAAGGACAAGGCGACCAACAAGGAGCAGAAGATCACCATCACTGCTTCGAGCGGTCTGACGAAGGAAGAAGCCGAGAAGATGCGCACCGAGGCTGAATCCCACTCCGAAGATGATCGCCGCCGCATGGAAGAAGTCGAAGCGCGCAACCGGCTCGACGGCATCATGTACCAGGCGGAAAAGATGCTCCGCGAGAACCGCGAAAAGATTGCGGAATCGGACGTGAAGACGGCCGAAGACGCCATCGAAGAAGCCAAGAAAGCCATCGCCGAAGGCGGCACGGCTCGCTTGCGCTCCGCGACTGAGAACCTCGAGAAGTCTTTGCACAAGATCGCCGAGGTGCTCTACAAGACCAATGAGGCGGCGGGAGCACAGCAAGCCGGCGCGGCCAGCGCAGGCGCTGGAGCAAGCGGTGGAGCAGGCTCAAGCTCGAGCAGCGCTCCGCAAGACAAAAAGCCCGGCGATGTCATCGACGCCGAATACGTCGACGTCGACGAAACCAAGCGTCCTAATTAACTAGCGCTGTGACCGTAGGGGCACGATATATCGTGCCCCTACAATTTTTGTTGCGTCAACAACCCCAAACATGGCAACGACAAGCAAACAAGACTATTACGATCTCTTGGGCGTCTCGAAGAAAGCCAACGCGAAGGACATTCGCACCGCTTTCCGCAAACTCGCGCGCAAATACCATCCCGACTTGAATCCGGGCGACAAGTCTTCCGAAGAAAAATTCAAGCAGCTGCAGGAAGCTTACGACGTCCTCTCCGACACGAAAAAGCGTCAGATGTACGATCAATACGGCTTTTACAGCGACAACATTCCCGCCGGCGGTCCAGGCGGCGGTGGCGGACACGAGTCGGACGGCGAAGGCGTCAATTTCGATTTTGGTGGGTTTGATTTCGGCGGCGGCTCCGGAGCGCAAGGCAGCAGCTCGAGTTTCCGCGATCTTTTCAGCCAGTTTTTCCCTGGCCGCCGCGGTGGCGCCGAAGAACCGGAGCATGAGCCTGGCGGCGATCTCGAGTATCAGATCGAAATCGACTTCTGGGATGCGGTCCGTGGCGCCGTCAAGAAGCTGACCATCACGCGCCTCGATACTTGCGAAACGTGCCACGGCACCGGAGCAATCGGCTCCCCACAAACTTGCCCCGTTTGTCACGGCTCGGGAACCATCCAGCAAGCCGCAGGCAAAATGAAATTCAACGTGCCTTGCACGCGCTGCGGCGGCACTGGAAAAATCCGCAAAGTCTGCCCAACGTGCAATGGCGAAGGCCGCCTGCGCCGCACCGAAACCATCGATGTACGCATTCCCGCAGGCGTGGCCAGCGGCAGCCGCGTTCGCGTCCCCGGCAAAGGTAACGCAGGCACGATGGGCGCGCCTCCAGGCGATCTGTACTTGCGCGTCGACGTGAAGCCGCACACTTTTTTTGAACGACGGGGCGACGACCTCTACACAAAAGTTCCCGTGACAGTTAGCGAAGCCACGCTAGGCGCAAAAGTCGAAGTCCCGACGATCGACGGCCGCTCGCTGGTGCGCATTCCTCCCGCAACGAACAGCGGCAAAACGCTCCGCCTGAAAGAAAAAGGGGTGCCCAGCGCTCGGAACGGCTCGCGCGGAGATCAGTACGTCGAGATCCAGGTGATCGTCCCGCAGCCAACAGACGAGCGCGTGCGCAACCTAATGAAAGAACTGGAGACGATAGCGCCGGAAGATCCGCGCAAAGATTTGTTCACGAAGGCAGGAGTGTAACGCCATGCTACTCGCTCCCGCCTTTAAAAATGTAGGGGCGCGATTCATCGCGTCCCTCTTTGAAGTTGTAGTGACGCAACATGCTGCGTCCGTCTTGTAGAGAGAGCAATAATGCCGCCGCGAGCCAGAAAACGAGCCAAAGCCGGCTACATGATCAGCGCCGTAGCCGAACTTTATAAACTCCACCCGCAAACTCTACGCCTCTACGAACGCGTCGGCCTACTCAAGCCTTCACGGTCGCAAGGCAACACGCGCCTCTACACCGATTCCGACCTCGAACGCCTCGACGTAATCCTCACGCTAGCCCGCGACATGGGCGTCAACCTCGCCGGCATCGAAATCATCCTGAACATGCGCGAAAAAATGGTCGAGATGGAAAAGCAAATGACCGAATTCGCCACAGTCGTTCAACAGGAACTCTCGCGCGTAGCCTCATCGCACATGCAAAACAAAGAACCCCACCACGCCATCGTTCGCGCCACACCACGGGCGATACGCACATAGTGGTAGGACAGACATTCTTGTCTGTCAGGTTTGCCTGCCAACTCTGGAACATGCAGCAGACGGACCTTTCTTTCAGCGTGAAGAAGCCTGTAGCGACAGGCAGGAATGCCTGTCCCACTGTCCACAGTTTTCCCAACGCAGGCACCTTGCCGTAAGCTCGCAGCAAACGTATGCTGTCCGCATGGCGCTAGAGAATTGCTCGCTGTGCAAAGGAACTGGCTGGAAGCTCGTCCCACGGCCCAATGGTGCCACCGGTAAAGTCGCAGTCGCCTGCGACTGCGGCATGCAAGTTCGCGCCGAACGCGTCATCGAACGCGCCCACATCCCCAAACGCTACGAACATTGCGATTTTGAAAGCTACAGCACTGACGTAGGCGCAACGCCGCAACAAACCGACTCGCTGAAAAAAGCGAAGCTCCTGTCCCAAGGATTTGTTAGAGATTACCCAGGCGCCGTAGAAAAGGGCTTATTGCTGATGGGCCCGTCCGGTGTCGGCAAAACCCATCTAGCCGTAGCCGCGCTGAAAGATCTAATCCGCCGCGGCCACGCCGGTCTCTTCTGCGATTACCGCGAACTCCTAAAAGAAATCCAGGCCAGCTACAACCCAGCCAGCGAATCCACCGAAATGGGCATTCTCGAGCCTATCCGCACGGTAGAAATTCTAGTCCTCGATGATCTCGGCGCCAGCAAACCTTCCGACTGGGTCCGCGACATCGTCGGCATCGTCCTCAACGCCCGCTACAACGAGCGCCGCACCACGATCATCACCACAAACTACTACGACAATCCCGCCGCCGAAGGTGAAGCCACCCGCCTCCCCAGCGGAAAACTCGTCATGCCCACCCGCGAAGATTCCCTCGATCAAAGAATCGGCAGCCGCATGCGCTCCCGCCTCTTCGAAATGTGCCGCACCGTCGAAATCACCGCCCAGGACTTCCGGCGCGAAAGCACCCAAGCCGGCCGCGCCCGCGCCTAAAGACTTGACCTCCCAGTAATTGAAGTATAGATATTACTCTCAGTAATTAGCGCCATGGGCAAAGACGACCACATCAATGATGACTTGCAGGATGCGCGCGCGGAAGAGTCAAGTCGTGGGAGCCGCAGAAGAAAGCTCGATACAACTGAAAAACATCGCGCAGCACGATTACGGCAGGATATTTTGCAGGCTTATCGAAGCGGGGACGAGATGGGGTTTAAGATCGCTTTACTCGCCGGCGGCTGGAGCGAGGATTCGGCTGAGTTTGCTGCCGCTTTGAAG
>Ga0210388_10000858_pt1 | contig 24102 bp, 52 predicted proteins | sample IncBWC19OmetaG_FD_155485 | JGI IMG/M metagenome (GOLD analysis project Ga0210388, IMG submission 155485) | Forest soil microbial communities from Barre Woods Harvard Forest LTER site, Petersham, Massachusetts, United States - Inc-BW-C-19-O ...
TCTGCTCTCAATCTTCCCCCAATACGCAGCCAAACGCTCCTCAGACGTCCAGCTGACAGGATATTCATCACCATCGACACCCTTGTCCCAACTATTCGACGGCTCGTGCGCCCACCCGCGCTCATCGGGATCTTGACGCTCAAGTCTGTCGTTGATCTTCGCCTTCACCCGCTGCACAACATGCCCAGGCTCAAGCCACGCCCCCGGTTGCTGCGCACGATGCGCCATGATCGCGTCAAGACAGTCGTCTTTATCGAAACGAACCAGCATCTCAAGCCACACCTGAATGTCGTAATCCTCGACAGTCCGGTTGTCTACCGATTTCACGATCGCAAGTAGATCGATGATGTCATTTCTGTCCACGGGTGATCCCTCTCATGGGTTCTGGATCTTTCATCGCCAGTAGTCGTTCCATATCTCTTCGTCGCGCGCTCGGCTCTGTTCCGTTTCCGTTGGGGCCGAATTTCTTCGCATTCCCCAGCCACGTCCAGAATGCGCGCTCCCAGTTGCTCATCGTGTTGCCGTGAGCGATGTGATGATTCTTGAACTGCTCCAACTCGGCGCGCAAATCAAGATTCGGGTACCTTTCGTGCATCCTCGCCAAACAATCATGACTCGGCTCCCAGTCCTCGCTGAGTCGAGTTTTGCGTTTCGCTCGCACGGTCTCCGTACCCGGCTTAGGTGACGGAGTATCCGGTAGAACAGGACTAGAAGGACAAAGGAATCCTTTAAAGGTTACCTTGGTAGGTTGGTTAGGTTTAGGTCCGGATAGATTTTTCCGATCTAGATCTGATCTAGATACTGGGAGCTGTTTTAGCTGCTCAGGGCCGGATTTTATGAGATATGCATTCCGATCTAGATCAGAATCTAGATCAGATCTAGATCGATCAGGAGGGGGAAGTAGCGTCATTCCAGCTTGAACAGGAGTTCGCCTTTTCTTTCTAGAGTTATCGCTGCGACAACAGACGACGCAGTTTTCATAGGACGTTTCACCATCTGGATCGACGTGATCGTACGTCGCACCGAGGGGGCCGCGGCGGTCGTTCCAATCCACTAGCTTCCCGCAGTAGCGGCAGCGATCACCGTCCCTATCTCTGATTGATAGTCGAAGTTCCGTGTTTCGAAATAGGGTTTGTCTGTTTCGTGCGCTGTGTCGCAGCTTCTCTCCGCCGACGTCTATCGGACTGGAAAACGCGATTCCCTCATTGCCCTGGTTGGTCCACAAGCCAACCTTGACGATCCACTCGCCTAAGGTTGATCCTCCGCCCAGTAGCGTAACGATATCTCTCGGTACGTATCCTTGCGTTCCGTTGTCATGCGCCCAGATAGCACAAGTCATCCAGACACCCATGGCTGCCATCCTGTGACGCTTGGGAATATAGCTGAATGCTTTGCGCGCGTGCATGTCATAGACGATCTTGACTGACGGCATTCAGCGAGCATACATACGAAATGTGTTGTCGCGCACGAATAACAAAGACGCAATTTTCGCGACGTCGCTCTAGTACTGGATGTTGTGTCCCGATTCGGATCGGTCACTACACCTAGTGTATGCAGATGTGCGCATGCAACGCCGTTCAGGTGATTTCGACGTGCTCGCCAGTCTCAATCCAGACTCGCGCGCCGCAGGGGAGCGGTTTTTCGGGGCGGTAAACAACACTCGCCACCACTTTGTCGCCCACAACGATGTCCGCTCGGCTGGCCTCGGTGTTGGATTTGTGCGTCTTTACAGTAAGCGGCGACGCATGCTTGGCGCGTATCTTGTGCTGGTTGACATGGATGATGGTTTTCATAATCTCAGCCTTTCCCGGAGGTCAGTTCTGCTAGTAGCGCGGCGGCCTGTGTGCCGTCGCCTTCGAGAACGGCCCGGCAGTAGTCGCGCCAGGTTTGTTCCCAGGTCGAATGTCTGTGCTGGTAGATGATGACGTTGCCGCTAATGTCTGGGTAGGCCTTCAGGGTGATGTCAGCTGACGAAAAGGCCTCGACGGCTGTGATGCGAGTGATACGAGCGACCGGTAAGACTATGCGTTCACTGGGGGCGGTGAACACCCAGCTTTCCGGTAAACCGTATTGAGTAGCAAATACGGTGGTTTCTTTTGTGGTGAAGTTAATCGTGGTGGAATATCTATCCTGCAGCCTACCTATCAGCGCACCGCCAAAATTTTGTACGTCGCTGTAGTGTGCTTGCTTAACCGTCATATCTTCGGCGTAACCGAGGGTAGTGAACTCGGCGCCGATGGAGGTGAATGAAGAGGCGGATAGCGTGGAGCCGACGGGGGCGTGCTGAACTAACGCCTTATCCGGGACCAAAATCTCAGCCTTTTCTGCGATATTTCAGGGCTGCTTGCAAACCCTGTGACTCTAGCTCGTCTGCGTGTTCGTCGCACCCGAACAGGTGCGGTATGCTGTTGCCCTGTGTAACCCTCCATACAGCCGGGGTTGCGCGTCCGAGTGTGATGCAGCAGACGCAGTGCACAGGATTCGTCTCAGGGGATGTCAGGGGTGTCTTCAACGTATCTCCAAAAGGCTGATAACTACGCCCGCCTTACGTCAACTGTGGGTACACCACTTGATTAGGCAGTCGGTCTGCTCATGGTTCAGGCTGGTCACGAACTCGTATGCCACCCAACCCATGAAGCCGACGACGACGGCGATTGGTATCCAGAACTTCACATCCTGTCTCCTGTTAGTTCGGGCCGATAATCGGGCGTTATGTCAGGCCTGGTAGGTTTCCGTTACGCCTGTTTCGGTGTTGATCACCGTCACTGAGCGCACATCATCGGTGGATGCGTTGATCGGATTCCACCATGCCTCAGGGGCGCAGGGGCGGGCTTCGTGGTCGATGATAATTACGTCGATCATGTCATTCTTCCTTATGTCGTTACGTGTATTTCTGAGGGGTCGACATGATGCTTGGTGATGAGGTGGTCAACCATTTCGATGTCTACTGCTGAGACGTCAGGGTGGGTGAACTTCCAGACACACAACCCGCATTGCGCAGTGTGGATAGTTTCGTCGGTCATGATTCTCCTTTTTCGCGTTGCGTCAAAGCGGCGAGTATCGCTGTGATCTCGTCGGTCTGTAGATCTGCTAACGATTCGAGTGGGGTTGTGCGCTGTAGAAATTGTGTGATATCGGCGAGCATTTCGTCGCGGGATACTTGGCAGTAGTATTCGTTGATTTGTTGCAGGTTCTCGTCAACAGGTTCCTCTGCAGGGGACAGGATTTCGATCAGATCGTCACATTCCTTGGGCGTGAGATCCGCCGCTGAGGCAAGGTTATGTCCGATAGCTGCAACGCACCAGTCTTGCTTCGCCTGCTTACCTTCAACACTGCTATCACCGATTCCTTGGTCGGTGAGTAGACGGTTGAGTATTTTTAGTTGCTCCTTCGACGCCAGATCAACCACCGTCGGCGGTGTTTCTGCGATGGCTGTTGTTACGGCGTCGATCACCTGACCTGTGTCAGGTGGAGGTGGAGCGTCCTGAGATCCGCGTTTGGGTGCTTTCGCCTCCGCCGCTGTACGGGGTGCGCGGCCCGTGGCTGGCATCGACTGCGTGCGCTTCCGTGATTCGATCGCCTTAGCGTTCTCCACCTGCTCAGCGATAGAAGGCGGCGGCCCCGCAGGTGGTACTGGGGTCAACGCAGCCCTCGCCGACCGCTGCCCCAGCTCACCGGTGACTAATTGCGATGGTGTGGCGATGATATCCAGCACAGGAACGACGAACCGTTTCGTGCCCTCGCCGGCTTGCTTCGATGAGCGCTGCTCCAGACGTAAAACAGCCGGCAGCATCATACCGGCCCCCGCTGCGAGCGTGATCGTTTCCACGGCTGCGCCGAGTTCCCGGGCCGCGTTCCATCCTTGCGTGTCAAGACGCCACAACCCCAGCCCAGGCACCTCCGATAGCATCACAGACAAGCGCGTGTGTGGTGTGCATTCAGGATTCTCGGGGTCACACGAGCACGGCTGCTCTTTCGTCTGCTCAGTTTGTCCGTCGCAGCGCTTCAAGCACCCTCCACCGGACCATTGCTCATACCATTGGGTGAAGCACATCGCAGACGGCGGGACGACGACAGGTAGACGGTCGGTTGTCGTTTCTACCTCCCACTCTTTACGGCCAAGATTATCCCACTCTTTCGGAGTGCCGCCGTAGAGCTGCGCGGCGGCTTCAACCCGAGTTTTATCTGGCGATGTGAGCCGGAATGTTTGCAAAGACGTTGGATGCGTGCCCTTCCCGCCCTTGTTCTCAACTTGTTTTCCGATTCTGATTCGGCCAGCCTCTTGCAGCCGACGCTGCAGATCGATGATAGGAATGATGATCTCCTTCTTTTTAGAGCGACCCGCCGTGATAGACGCGCGGCGGGGTTTGCGGTGAGACGATCTTGCTCGGGCAGTACGTGCGCTGAGCTGCAACCCACACAACATACAACTGCGCAGGAACAACCCCCTGACCGAACAAAGCGAGCGTCGACGGAGGGAAACCCCCGGCGCTGTCACAAAACTCGTGCGCGTAACTGATCAAAGTATCGTCTTGACCACCGACACCGTTGCTGTGTACAAGATTCAAGAATTGCTGATCAGATGTGTCGGCGTTGGCGACAGGGGCGGTGAGCAGAGCTGCTGCAACAACAGATGCGGTAATAAACTTCATCCCCCTAGTATACTCTACTACAGTATCATGGGGCGGGGCCGATGGGAATCTGAATATCCATGACGTGCAGAACGAGCGACGGGGTGGTCAGGATATTTACTGATCGTCACGAACCTCGAACCCTTTCACTTTTTTGAGCACAAACCAGCAGTGCTTGTGATGCTTCCCGTTATAGACGACGGGGTTGTAGCCGCAGCTAGCGCACCAATCCTTGTGTCTCACTCCGGTATTCCCCGCCCGGTTCATCTGGTTCTGCTTCATCATCCGACTCCTGGCCTGCTTGCATTCCCGCCTCATACCCCCGCAGGTAGTGGAGCTGATTCTCCCACTCGATTCGTTTATCGAGGTGATCACGTATCTCAGCGGTCAACTCGTCGATCGACTCGGCGAGCCCGCCGCGGCTGTGGTCGCGGGCGATGTCGGCTGCGTATTGCAGTGCACGGACACGGTTTTCGAGCATATTCGGGATCATCATACCTCCAGGGCGTCACCGACGACGCGGCGAGACAAGTCATCCTCCCAGCGGAAGGACTCCAATACATACAAGAAATGGTCGAACACCTGCTCGTCGCACAGCATCGGGTACGCTTCGCACGACTCGGGGGTGATTATGATGCAAAGCCCGCTGTCAATATCAGCTGGTACGGGTTCCGCCACTTGGCGTTCGTCTGGGCTGAGCAGATAATATCTGCGCTTGTAGATTTCAGTTCTGCGGGCACGCCACACCGCCACCATATCGGCGTGACGGTACGCCGAAAGCTGCAGGGCTGTCTCAGCGTACGGGCGCTGCGGTCCGCCTCTGCTCGTCAACGGTTCACGCCGGGTTTTGTAGTCGGTGATCAACTTCTGTCCACCGATCGTCAAAATAGCATCCAGACACCCCGCGTAGCCGTACTTCTCTGAATACACGGCGGCCTCCGCTGCGGTGTACTCGGGCTGAAATCGGTCGCACCAACGGAGGAAATGCCCGAGCATCTGTTTCACTAACGCAACCTCAGCCGGTATGTTTACCGTCTTCGCCGCGTGCGATCTGACGAGCTGTGTGATCTCTTCATCTGTCGGTATTTTCGCGTTCTCGTCGAGCGCGGTCATCTCACATAGACGGTGAACGATCGTACCTAGATCAGCCGCCGAGAGTGCTATCTTCGGTTTACGCCAGCGCGCCCCGCACATCCATTTGATCGTCTCGTCGCGCCCCTGATCGTCGAGCATCGCTTTGATAGTCGCGTCGGAATCGACGGCTGCGGTAGCGGTTTCTTTTATCGCCCAATACTCAAGGGCGGGCGACGCGAGAACCTTCAAGATGGTGGTGACTGACCAGAACTGCTTGTCGTACGGGTCGGGTGCGTCGACATCCAAGTCGAATAACGGCTGGGGTGTGGTCATGTCTACTTGTCTACACTACGAGTCTGACAACAGGGTTTCACATCATGCCTATGAAGTCATACAAGATCTGCGTCTCTTGCTCGTAGTGTTTGTCGCAGAGTGGGATGCCGTACATTTCATCCACAGCCTTGTCGGGGCACCAGAAACACAATCCCGTGCCGTCGTCGTAGAACGCCATCAGTTGAAGCTCAATCCGCGGACGTCAGCGTTCTCGCCGTCTTGCACGACGAGCGTGATCTTCTGACCAGGCGTGAGTACGGCGCATGCTGAGACTGTTTCGATTTCGCAGTCGTAAACCATCGGGTCGTTTACGAGCTTGATGTAGCGGTGCTCTCTGCGTTCGATCAGTGCAGCACCGCCGGTTGTACCGGTTCCGACGCGTTCGACGACACCGGTGGTGTTGTGGTATGAGCATCCCGCGAACAGCAGAATAGCGGGCGCGAGTATCAGTAGTCGTTTCACCAGTCAGCTACTCCTTTTAGTATTTCGTTTGTCGGCTGGAACCATGTTCCGTCGCAATGGATAACGGGGGTGGTTTCTGCATCCATTCCCCGTTTGAGAGACAATCCGAGGGCGTAGGAGAGGGTCGGGTGGTTAGTGACCCATCTATGGCACGCACCGCATAGGTGGAGTATGTTTGACGGCTCCCAGCGGCCTCCAGTTCCGCGTGACTTTCTGTGGTGCATCTCCGAGGCTCGCTCTGACTGGCAGTATTCGCACACACCGTAGGAGCGTCCTTTGACCGCGGGTCTAGTGTCGAACTCTCCCCAAACATCGTCGTCAAGCAGGTCGCCCATGGCAACTCCTCAGGTTTGTAGCGTCCGTAGACGCCTGCGCTGTCACCGTTCAGAATAGCTTGATGCTGAGCGTCTGCATCTGCAATGAGCGTCTCAGTGAGACAGCGGCACGCTTCATGGTCTGCACGCCGATGCGGGAACCACATCCCTATGAGCCCGTGCGTCCAAAGACGATAACCGATAAGAGGACCGGCGAACGGTGCTGAGATCAGCATGCAGAATCCTAGAAACCAGTGCGTCCAGAACATGTGAAAGTAGTTCCACACCGAATATGTCGATGACACGATCACCCATCCTGATGTCCACCACCAAGGAGGGCTGGTTAGCCTCATCGCGGCTCCGGTAGACTTTCGATCTTCGCGGCGTCCGTCAATGTGCGCGGCGCGTACACCCATGCGTTCACGACGCGCTTCACGGCGAGCATCTGGTCGTACGTCCCTGCTGAACTGCATGTGACAGCGCAGATCATCTGCATGGCGCGTTCACTCGCGAAGTCATGTAAATGCTGCTTGCAGAGCATACGGTCGCCGCCTTCATAGTTACATCCTTCTGTGTGACACCAGCCGATTCCACCGGACTTATACCCGCAGCTGTTCATGCAAGACTCTTTCTGATGTGGTCGACTATAGGCGCGCCGAGCGCACGCCCCTCGCCTGGAGTGAGCACGCCCGCTTTTCTTCGCTGTTCGACGTAGTCGGCGTGACGCTCAACCTCTTTGATCAGCTGCTCGTATCCTTCGGCGTGCGGGTTGTAGACACATTTTCCGCCGAATTTGAAGAACTCGTCCATCTCGTGGTCTTCGAATGATCGGATGAAGCTGCGTAGCCATGGACGGAAATCGTTCTCTTCCAACCCAGCCGGTATCGACCGGGCTGAATACACCTCAGTTAGATGTAGTTTCTGCGTCCAGTAACGATGATCCACGAAAACCCTCCGGAGGTCTATATACCGATGGTCGTCGTATGAGCTATGGCACTCAACCTGGGTGTGCTGCGTGCGCGTACTGTCGGGGCAGTATGCGAGCAGTTTCACCGTCCCTATCTCCCAGCGCTGTTCAGACGGAACGACCGCTACAGCGATGTTGGGTTTGTAGGTGAAGTCTGCGAGTAGTTGCTCGACTCTTTCGAACGTCAGCTTCACAGCAATGCCCCGGCCCCGATCACCGCCGAGATGATCCAGCCCTGTCGTTCAAGTTCGTCTGCGTGCATGTTCGCGTGGTGCTGGCACAGCATGAGTGTCCCGACTCCCCATTTGGCGTATTGCACTTGCGCTCTCGTCCCGCAGCGGTCGCAGCAGTGATCCATGCCGTGTAGTCTACTACACTTTAATTGCGTGTGTTGGGGCGGAAATGGTCTTCCAACCCAAGGGTTTTCAGCCAGTCATAGTACCGTTTACGCGCGGCGAACGTCGGTGTCCCGCACGGGGCGGTGTGTATCAGCGCGATCAAACGGTCGTTCTCGACCTGGTGTTCTTCAGCGACAACCCCTGCGAGGTAAGCGCAGATACCTTTGTGGTGATCCCAGTCCGCTCCGTCTTCGTCTTCGTAGATGTTGTCGTCGGTGAGCGGACCTAGACAGATCTGGCACAGACCGTAGGTGAGATCATGACCAGGCATCGTCAGCGGCTTGCTGCGCGATCGTGTACTCGAACATTGAAGTGACGAACGCCGCTGCCCATATCTCACGCGCCGCGGGCGAGTCGGCTTCAACAACCCCCAGGAGTGCTTTCACCGCAGCGTCTTGTCTCTGCTCGGCGATCACCGTCAACTCGGCGGGGGTCATTCTTCAACCTCCAGGATGTCTAGATCGGAGTAACGTTTCTTCAGACGGCGTTTCTCAATGGCCCCGAGCACCGGGATCCATACAACGCTCTGACAGATAACCATGATAGGCGGAAAGTACTTACTCACCACGTGTTCCCTACTAGGTTCTGCGCCCCGCTACCGAACTGACGGTACGCTTTACCGCGCTCCTGCATGTAGGTGAACACGTCATCCTTAGCGGTTTTATGCGGCCGATACTTCCAGTCCTGATTATCTGGGCCGTGTCCGAGTTCAAGCACACACTCGTCACCCTTGGCGTTCTTCATCCCGCAGCTTCTCATATGACACCTCCTCGTCTGCTGCCGGCGCATCCATTGCGATCTCAAGCATCGTCTGCTCCACCCATTGCTTCACGAACGCGAACGTTTCATGCTGCACGCCGGCGTTGTGTAGCTCGGTGCTGAGCATGCACGTCTCGCACAAGTCGGCAACCTTTTTGAAGGCGAACTGAATCCCCTCATCGTATGCGGTGCGGATCTCATACAACAACGGCTTCGGAAGCGGGCGCTCAGGCATCATTCCGTGCACGTGAACTTCGAACGGCAACGGTTCAGGGTCTTTGCTCACAGCTTTTGCACCTGACCGTCTGACCATTCGATACGCGTTCCGTAGTCGGGGTGGGCGTAGATGTGCACGTCGAACAGGTCTTGCAGCGCATCCCACCAGACGCACGACCCCGATCCGGTGAGCCAACGCATCGCTACACGCCCGTCGGTGAACTCGCACAGTTCGAACTGCGGCGCATCACCAGGGTTGTAATTGTTCTGCTCGAAGACGCTTTTCAAATCGCGGGCGTTCACGCGATACACGACAGCCGTTCTCACCGGCCGTCTCGAATCTGGTACAGGCGCGCTGGCCCCACCTCAACATAGTCAGTCATCTTGCTCGCCGGGACGTCGACCTCGAAGTTGTAGCGGATGTCTGCACGCATCTCCGCGTCGGCTCTCTCGTAGCGGGTCTTCAGGTCGTTGCGTTTCGATGCTGACTTTTTGAGACGGGCTAGGGCTGCCTCCTGGGTCGCGTTCAAAGTAGTAGTCATAATCTTAGTGTAGTTGATTTATAATCGTAGGTGAACGAGGATGGGATTCGCCCGACCTCCGTGTTGGAAATGAGACGAAAGATGCCTGACCTACATAGCTCAGAAACGCAGATGCGCGGCGCGCCCGCGTGGTCGCAAGAACCCGTCGAGGACTACCCTGAGACACACACCTGGCGCGCGGCTGGGTGGCGGGCTGCTGGTATTGTCGCGTTCTCAAGTGTCGTCGTCGTCGGATCGCTCGCATTATGGAGTGAGCCACAGTCACCGCCATACGATCAGCCTACACAGGCTACGCAGGATACGCAGACTACGCAGGTAACACCAGCTCCGGCGCTGCAGATACCACCCGACATCGCACCGAAAGACGTACCCGATGTGGTGTATCAGCGCGCATACTCGTACGAAACCCGCGACATGCACATCGATGATCTACGGACGTCGATCAACTACGCCCACACAATCTGCGACTACATGCAGCTGACGGGGCTAGCCCCCGATCTGGCTGTGCGCCGCGCCGCTGAATCTGTCAGCAGAAATCCTAGCCTTGCGGGTATCACTGCGCATGACGCGCACGGTATAGTGATCGCGTCGGCGCGCGTGTACTGCCCCAGGTTTGATGTGTAAAAACTTGCCGCAAACACGCGCTAAATCAAGTCTAGTGTAGTAGCATTCGTGTCAGAGGATGGGATACGCCCGACCTCAGGAAGCGGGAACAACATGACCACCGCAAACAAATACCACGAACGCAACGACACCAAACACGAATACGAGATCGACTCCGGCGGCCCGATGATCTACGCCGGTATGACCGAGCGGATGGCGATCCATAAAGCGATCGAACGCGCACGTCTCATGTGTGTCGAGCAGGTGCGTATCTATCACACATACCCGTCTCCGGGGCCGGTGCGCCGTTACGTGGGTTGGGTCGGACCGGACGGTATCATGCACCGGAGCCGGTAATGGCTAAATGCTTCGAACCAGACGACGATGATCGCGCGCTGATCGTCAAGTTTCTGAAACGCAAGAACAGGCGCCGGTACAAGCACAACACGACGGAGAACTTCAAGATCAGCTACCCGGTTTACGGCGGCGAGCACGTGTCTGAACGGCCGAACGGGTATCAGGCGTTGTTCAAACGCAACGGGTATTGGCTGTTGAATCTCGACCACGGGCGCACCATGTCAGATGAGCGCGAGGATGAGATGCGCGCGTGGCTGAATGAAATCTGCGCAGAAAACGGGGTGGATAACTTAATCCCTGTGAGTGAGCGCGCTTTCGGTACCTTCATCAGAACCCGCAGCAAAGTCCGGCGTGTGGCGCGCGACGGGTATGAGTGCGTGTTCACTATCGACAACCGCTACTATCTCAGCGGGTACGACACGCAAGAAAACCCGCCGCTGTACTTTCTGTGCAGCCTACCGAAATCCGCGTACACGGTGGCGCACGCGCGCGAGGTGCTGAAACCCATGAGCGTTGTCATCGCCGAGTCGAAAAACTTGGAAGTGAAACGCCAGGGGGATCTGTTTTTCGTTAGAACCGAGATGCAGACTGACGAGCACTTGGTGGGGCGTTCGCTGTACGGGACGAATCACCGCGCGGCTAAGTCGGTGACGTTGCCGTCTGGTGTGATGATGGCGAGCGGACAGATCACACACCGCCCGCCGGCGCGCACACCTGATCATAAAACGATCACCCTCGAAGGGTGGTGGATCGTCGCCCGTAACACAGTACCGGCGACTGCGCAGCAACCCGCCGTGCAGGCGCAGCCGAAGACGCAGCAGAACTGGGTGACTGGAGACTCTCCAACGACTTCAACCCCGACAGTACAGAACTGGGTGAACCCGTCGTTTAGGGCGACTCACATAGCGGCGAATGCTTCGCATTCCGTGGATGCGAACTACAGTGAGATCCACGATTATGTGGGATCTCCTGAGGATTTCGATGAAACTTCGAGCACAAGAGAGGAGGGAACCGCATGACCGCAACAGCAACCATCAGTGAGTCGGATGTACTCGACCACGTCGCAAGCGAGGTGGACAGCATTCGTCTGGGCGACAGCAGCACTGACGTGGCTTTCAAGCCCGAAGCTGTCAACCGTGAAGGCCAAGTGGATTAACCCGCCGGCTCATTGAGGGGGGCGTCGCGACGCTGCGGCGCCTCTCTCAACAACTGAAACAGGAAAATACCACAATGATCACCGCTGTGATCCATCATGTGGACAAACGCTACCCGTGCGACGGGTGCGCAACGCGGGTGTTCACATACGCAAACGAGCTTGACGATGAAGGCCAACCAACAGGACGCCACTTCTGCCGTCTTTGCGCTGTGAAAGAGGCGCGCGGCGAAGACTCAACCGCATGGAGAAAGAGATGACATATCTCAACCCGTATCGGGCTTTGCTGTGACCACTTTGTTGTCGATCGGGGAGCGTTTACAGCCGAGTCAAGTAGAATTGTTAAGGCGACGAAGCGAACCTAGGAGAGACATGACGCGCACCGCGATCAAGAATGGTGAACTCACCGGGGCGGAGCTGCGCTCAATCCGGGAACTGCTAGGGTTAAGTCCTGCGTGGCTGGCTAAGCACCTCGAAATCCGTGAACGCGAGTACACGCGCATGGAGCAAGGAACGCGCGGGTCGATCTACCGCGACGGTGAATGGTGCGACGGCGGGCGCATCGCCAGATCAGTGAATGCTCTCGCCGAAGAGGCCAGTGATCTCGTCGAAGAGCTGGTGAGTAAATACGAGCACATGCAGCCCAACGGTACCGCGCCGGCGCTGTTCACTTACAGGACAGACCTTGATTATGAGGAAGCCCAGTACCGACAAGGGGTGGCTTACGAAAAGCAGAAACCCGTTCGTTGGCACCATCACATTTGTGCGCGCGTCGCCGACGAAGTGGATGTACGGATCGCGTACGTGTCACTCCCCGATGAGAAATGAAGAAAAACCAAGCGTTCCAGTGGACTGTGCACGACCGGTGAGGCGAGTCTCTAACCCCTGCGCTCATTCTTACCAATGGGCTCGTAAGGAAACCGTCTTGCGCTGCTGTTTCGCGGGGAGAACGTCTCAGATCTTCGGTGAACAGAAGACCTGAGACCAACAGAGGTCTAGAGAGAAGGACGACATGATTCATAAGCTCGGGTTCTGCTGGTGCGGGACAGCGCACGTGACGATTGCCGACATTCCAGAGTGCCAACGTCCACTGATGACTGAGCAAGAACTGCTTGCGTTCCAGCTCGACCTTGCCGCCAGGCGACGTGCCAGAGATGTCCTCGCCACCTACCTACAGCCAGAGGAGATCGGTCCTTCGTCAGTTTCCGGTGAAGCGGACACCTGAGACCACTAGGAGGAACCAATGGGATATATGTGCCACAACGCCATTATCGTCACGTCGTGGAATAAGGACCTGCTTGAGCAGGCCCACGCCAAAGCTATCGACCTCGGTATGTCAGTCAGCGAGATAACCGCCGAGGTCACCAACCGCTATCGCTCATTCTTGGTTGCGCCAGATGGGTCCAAGGAGGGGTGGGATACTTCCGATCTCGGCGACTCTCGACGTGACGAACTGGTCGCATGGATGGATGACCAACGATACGAGGATGACTCAACGTCGCTCGGCTGGGTGGAAGTCCAGTTCGCCGATGAAAACCTAGAAACGCGGATCGTTCGGGACTCCGACGCACGCGCACGCGATGGGTCCTCCGCCCGTTTTCGGTGAAGCAAAGAAAGGTAACCCATCTTGGATGAGCAGTGGTGTAACACCATCTGGGGAACTCACCTTTGTTGCGAGCCCGTCGGGCATGCTGGGCCGCATAGTTGTGGTGCGCCGTGTGGCTGGGTTTGGCTTAACGATGAACGGCCCCATTTCGGTGACGCGGACACCTGAACCTAACCAGGAGGAAACATGGAGCTGGGACCGAATCAACACGCGTTCTTGTCACTGTTTCTGCAACGCTGGGGCGAACTCATCGCGGACTCGCTACCCGAAGACATCTTCGACCCAGCCGGGCTGGAAGATGGGTCCCCTTCCGGCCATTAACGGTGATGCAAAGAAAGGTGGCCCAATGGAGCTTCTGAGCTACATCACCGCATACCGCGATCCTTCGCGGATAGGCCCTACATCAGCGCAAACGGCCCGATTAGCGGCGCTCAAGCTTTCTGCACTCACACGGGGTATGCGCGGCACCTATCGAGGCGTAGCATCTACCCCCATCGTGCATCGAAGCCAAATGGCCGCACTTGCACGAGTCATGCTTGACTTCGCGCTTGTTAAACGCCACTCAACTCCCCGAGGCGATGCTCAGGGCACCAGTGCTCGTCTTCGAGCTGATCGATACGCCACCCGCAGCTGACGGCGAGAAGCCGCATCGTCACGTTGTCGTCGTCTTCGTTACCGATCGACGGTACCCTGATGGTGAATGCTTCAGCCGCAGGGCATCCGTCTTCGGCGCAGTGAAAGGTTTTCTTCAGCAAAATGCTCACTCTCCTAGTTTAGCTGCGCGCTCATTGAACACGAAACGTGTTACGCACCAGTGTCAACCACTAATTTTCTGCGTGAACTGAGCAGCGGAAACACGCCAGCAAACCCCAAAAACATGCTCTGACATGCTGTTTCACGGAATGGGGAATTGTATAATTGATGTATGAACACCAAAGATAGGTTCATCACTGATCAACCGAATCCGACGTATCTGCACGAGGTGAACGTGAACGGGTACACGCTGAAGAAAGGGATGCATGTCACCCTCGCCGCCCGAACAGCGCACGGCAACAATCGACGCTACCAGTTCAGCTACGCTGAAGACTACACCGGTACGCTGCTGCTCGTCTTCTACGGACCGCTACGTAGTACGAATCAGCGGTACCGTATGGCGCGGCCGGATGAGATCGTGATCGTGCACACGAAGACGAAACACATCGCAGAAGAGACCGCCTGACAAAGGGCTGCGGCCCGGGTTGAGAGCCCGGGCCGCAGCCTTGTGTTGGAGATGTCAGAGCGTGCCCACGCGGGGTAGCTCGTCGAACCAGCGAGGCGGCTCATCAGGAATCCGTGGTGCGACTTTCTTGATCTGCACCCCTAGCTGGATTTTGTTGTAGCAGTTCATGACGATCATGAACACATTCATCAGCTCACCGAAACGATTCCCGTCGTTGCGTAGCGGGTAGCTGTGCGTGAGGGAGTGTTTGACAGCGGTAATCGAAGAGTGCTCGATGTCGTTGTCTGCGCGAACCTGTCCGACGATCTTCTCGAAGAACATGCGCACCTCTTTCTGGCCGCCGCCCCGGGCTTCCATGATCATGGCGAGTGCTGCGATGATCGATGGGGACATGGATTTACGCACCTCCACGCCGGCGTGCAAGCGAACCTCCATCGGGGGTGCGTCTTGATACACGCTCTTGGCCCAAGCAGCATATTCGACGAGCTGCGCGCGGTGCTCTTGCACATACTCTGCGATGCGCTGCCTGTTGTCGACGTACTTCGACAGTTCCCTGTCGCCTGACATCAGCAGACGGGCCGCTCCTCTGACGATCGCATCGTTCTGGGTGGGCGCCATGCCCGCGGTGATGAGAATGTCGCGCACTGAGCGGCCCTTCCCTTGATCGATTGCGACCATCGCGTCACACGGGATGTTGTAAACCATGATGACGGGGATCGCCTCAGAGCTGTCGATGACAGCCTTGCATCGGTGTTGCCCGTCGTGCATGTTTCCGTCTTCGGCGATGATGATCGGCTCCCCGGTGAACCTCCATCTTCCCTCTTGCATGTCGCGAGCCATTCTTGCGACGTTATCGTCGGTGATCGGCCGGTTGCCGGAGTTTTTGTTGTCCAGCAGATCCTTGGCCGCGTCGGGTTGGAGCATCTTCAGCTCCACTCCGATCTCTCTGTCTAGGAACTTGAACCAGTGGAGCAGCTCAGGATTGGTCTGCGCCTTATGGGGTCGCGACCTTGGCGTGCTTTGCGTGGTGGCGTTCATTTTCGTGATCCTTCCGTTGGTGGGACGTTCCCACGTACTGCATAGCGCGATTTATATAGAGACGCTATGCGTATAGTCTAGTGTGCTTGATCTTAATGACGCAACGGTAAAGCCGTCGAAGCCGCCGCGAACAGCCCTAACTATCTGCGGTGACCCAGCTTAAAATATTTTTTCTAGTCTCCCCATAGCTCACGCTCGTACTCGGCGATCACGTCGTCGATATTCAGGTCTCTGCGATCGGCAAAGGTCTCAGAAGCGTAGTAGACACTCCAGTCGATGTTGTACATGAGTTTCTTTCTCTCCCAAGGGGACGACTTGCCCCGACGTGAGTTTTAGCACAGCGATCGTGGTGCCGACCCAAGTCGGCTGAACCCGAAGCTAACCCACAGCTACGGGTCTTGTAATTAGCTTTGTATCAACCCTGGGCGGGTTGAGTGAATGCGACCGGGGAAGTCCACAGGATCGGATTCGCGCCCGCTGTCTTACAGAAGGCGTACCACTGCTGCGCATGAAGTTCTTCGAAAAAGAACGACGTCCGCGTCAGATTACCGAGTGACGTGTACTGCACTATCCAGATGCTGGTCGCTGAACTGATACCCATATCATTTTCTTCCTTACCATTGGAGCGGATGTTCGTCGCACAGTTCGCGCATCGCCCCGACTTCGCTCTGCGCACGCGTGTACCGGTGAGAGAGACGTGAGTTCGCGCCAGAATGTTTCTGATTCTTCCATTGACGCGTCTGCCACGTGTTACCGATGCCGCCGTGCCACAAGTGAACCACTTCACCGGGCATCACTTCATGCTGCTGGTACAGGGTGTCGACTGAGCGTAGAAACGATCCGTCTTCCCCGCCCCACCCTTCGTTGAAACGCGGGTCCCAGCCTTGGACTGTCATGAACGCCTCACGGGGAACGATCTGAGCCAAAGCCCCGTACGCATGCCCACCAGACTGCTGGGACACAGAGATGTCTTCAGCCCACTCAACGGGAGGGGGAGATGGAAGTGCATACGGTTTCTTACCGATCAGATCCAGGGTCGTTGTCTCGCTCAGCCGCCAGATCTTGTCGTACGGCATGAACCACAACTTGTGACGGCGACGTATCTGGGCTTCGATTCTGTCGGCGCAGTGGGTGAGCGTCGCGGGCTGAATGTACGTGTCGGCGTCGATGATCGCGAACACCCTGCCCCTGGCCCGAGAGGCGGCGTCGTTCACGGCTTCGCTCTTGCAGAACACTTCGTTGCGCGATTCACCCATGATGATCTCAGCACCCGGGTATTGTGATCGCCAGTACTTGCGTAGATACTTCCAGACGCGGGCGCGCTCTTCCCCGCTGTCGCGGAACGGCACCAAAATCGATGTCTGCGGGTGGCGGGGCTCAGCCGCGAGGTCGATACCCGTTGCTGTGACGAGCGCGGCGTGCAGCTCTTTGCGGATCTTCTCCACTTCAAGACGATCAGCTGTCCACAGCTTCCCGAAATGCGGATCAGGGTCAGAGTAGACGCTCTGGTAGTCCCGGAATTTGAACTCCCCGCCCTCTTTACCGAGCGGGTCTGGCATCAGCTCAATCTGACGCGGAATTTGGTATGCGTCAGCAATCACCGCGCCGTGCAGAGAAGACGTGATGACGCGTTTGCAGCGGGCGATCTCTTCGATGACTTTATGCACAGGCTGCGTCGGGTCGATCAGATGACCGTAGCTGTACTTGCCCCACAGCTCTTTGTCGCTGTGATGCGGCACAACCCCAAGGGGATATGACGACCCGGGTTGGCGCACGAAGACCGGTGCGAGCAACCCAGGGTCCCCGAGCACTGGCGTGCGCGGGACGCCTGTGCATCCTGCGAGTGTCAGCTTGCCTCTGAGCGCGAACACCCGCGCGTCTGCGAGATGAATACGCGACTTCTCAGTCAGCTTCCCCGCTCCGACGACCGTACCCGGCCAATAATCGGGCAGGTGCTCAAGAATGGATCCGCAGATCGCAATCTCGGCGTCCTCAGGGTACGCCCACTGATGATCCAAACCCATCTGCGACAGAATGAATGTGTTCAGCTGGTCGCCGAAATTACGTACAGGGGCGTAGCGGAGATGCTGAGCTGAGGCTCTGGACTTATCCGGGTTGGTCCATGGCCGCCACCAATACGCTTTCACAGATCACGTCGCAGCGGGTGGCGGTACGCGGACACCTTTGACGTCGCTCACCAAACCGCTCACGGTGCTTCCCGGTTCAGTCCCCGTCGGCGACGACGCAGACGTGACGAACTGGAACACTCCTGCGAGTACCTGGAATGATCCGATGTTGCAGACATGCCATCCGTCTACTAGAAGAACGGCGTCAACTTCGGCGGCGACTGATGCTGGCCAATCGGGTAACGGCGGAAGTCCATCGTGTTTGAAGACACCCATCGGATCTCTCCTATCTAATAAGGATTGGCTTCATTATCGCGTCCCGCGTAGCCGCGACACAAGTGCAACGCCGGCATTCATCGGAAGATAAGATCCTGTATTCGGATCGCTACCTGGAATTGTGATGCTAGATAGAGAAGTGAGCAGAGAAACGAACGCCATCAACAACCCGAACAGCAACGCAGCCAGCAACGGGACTGACTGTCCGGGAACAAGTCCCACCCCTAAACCGAGGAGCGCGCCGTGCGCGAATGAACGCACACACCGCTCCCCGACATCAACCCAAAAGTCTGGGCTGGTTAGACTGCGGGGAGTGCCTTCAGCACGGTCAGTAGCCATTGCGCTCCCTTGCCGATGTCGGCGACGACGGCCTGCTCGTTAGCGTTGAGGAATCCGTCGAACTTCTCGGCGACACCAGCAATGGTTTCGACCGCGTCAACGACATCTTCAACCTCTGTGATGATCTCTTCGAGATTCACTGTTGCCATGATTTGTTTCTCCTTCTTACGCTGGTCCCCACGGCGCTGTCTGACTTCCAGCGAGCGCAATGAAGTTGTAGATCGGAACTGTGTCGTACGTGAAATGGGAGGCGTTCATTCCCTTGATGAAGAACAGCCCGCCTGTGATGATAGCTTCGGCGATTCCGATCATCTCGGGGACTGCCTCCATTCCGAATAGTCGCGTCAATTGCAGTTCAAGCTCAGGAAGGTCCTCTGTGCCGATTCCCTGGATGATCTCGTAGATGAGCGTCTCAGCCGAGCCGGGTATCGCTTCTCCGTCTAGGGTGACGGGCGATGGACCTGTCGGGCAGTCGGCGTACAGATCAGGTCCGTCTCCGATGGTGTTCACGAAGTCTCCCCAGTAGTGGGTGACTGGTGTTTCTAGTTGCGGCTGCACCTGATCAGGTGTCATAACTCCAGCTCCGGCGGGCAGGTTAGCGGTGCCCGGTCCTGAGATGCCCCCGGTGATGTAGCCGTCGACAGTCCCCGGTAGCGGCCACCCGGCGAACTCATTCCCCGAAGCGAACCCCGGCAGGCGGCACGGGTTGCCCCACACCCCGACCGCGACAAGGCGCTGCAGAATATCTTCACGGTTGTTCGCGAAGCACCACTGCACGAATGCGCACACAACGATCGCGCCCTGCGAGTACCCCAGCAGAATAAACGAGTTCTCGGTGTACACAGGTCCAGGGACGGTGGTGTTCGACCCTTCAACGGGAACGCCTGTCGTCATGTAGATCAGCGAGTTGATACCGTCGAGGACACTCGGCCCCATCGGGAATGTGGCTGCGGGGTAGTCGCCTACTGGTTGCCAAAGATACGTGTCTGGGAGATTCGTCTGCAAAGACGATCCGACGAGCGCAGGCTGCGGTGTGGTGGTGTCCCACATATCTATTCCTGTGCCTGAAACGGTGAAGACTATGTGGTGGCTCATGATGCAACTCCAAAGAGATCGGTTATGTTGTCTCCAAGGTAGGCGTTGCAATCAACGACATGCCCTGAAACTTGTGCGACGGATGTGAACTGCCATGCGGCGGGTGTGGCTCCATCATAAGACGTCCATCCCTCTCCGCTGTCACCGCCGCCGCGAGCGTAGATATTCGATGCGAGATCTTGATTGTATCCGTCGGGATACCCTGATGAGATGAGCAGGATACCGTTCGCGGCGAAGTTGGAGATGTCAGTTCCGTCGCCGCTTCCGGGGCCTTCTAGATACCATCTCGGGCAGTAGCCTAGCTGAATGTTGATACCACGGTTGTTGAACGCTTGTACACACGACCAGAAATTAGCGAGACCTCCACCGAAATTATCCGGATCTTCAGGGTTTCCTTCCCAGTCGAACATGACGTTCTTCGTGCCGTTACTTGACACATAGTTTTCAGCTTGTCCTGCTGGGTCGCTCAGATCAAGATAGTGGTAGCCGATGAGCGGTAGATGGTTCTGTGTGCACCAGTCTTGTACGGCTGGCCACGCCCAGTCTTTGAACCCCGATCCTTGCGTCACTTTGTATGCGACACCAACGATCCCCTCAGAGACTGCACCCGCAAGGAATCCTGTTACTTCGTCGGGGTCTTGCTGCGGACCCCAATTCACGTTTGCTGCATCCACATAGAACAGAGTCATGATGCTTTCCGTGTCTGTCTGATCAGTACACGCTCTTGATCTTTCGCGCCGTATGCGCGTGCGAACACGATCTCAATCGCTAGCTCAGCGGGGATAGCGTACTTCGCGGCTGTATCGACTACCTCCTGGAACCGTTCCCACTCGTACCCGATGCAGATCACGGGATCACCAGTGTCTCTCCGGGGTAGATGAAGTCCGGGTTCGTGACGCCGGGGTTAGCTGATTCAAGCGCGGACAGTGAAACGTCGTGCTGTTCGGCGATGCTGTCGAGCGTGTCACCGTCTTGCACAGTGTAGGTGTTCGACGCGGGCGGCGGCGTTACGGTCGGGTCGACAGACGGAGGAACATCCATCACCCACGGCCCCGGAAGGTACCAGTGATCAGTCCACAGCGACGCATCAGGAGGATACGCCCCGTCGCCGTTCGTGCACGAACCGTAGCTTCCGTTCGACTCGACAATCACACCCTCGTACGGCAGCGACCCCGGTAGGGGAACAACGCAGTTCATGTGCGAATCCTCCCCACCGCCGTCGTGCATGATATTGATCGTCAGAGCAGCGTCAGCAGGAATAGAAGCAAGATCAGCAACAGCAATCGTGCCGTAGGGGCCAACAGTTCCGGGGCTTGCGGGTGTGGTTGATCCATAATCGTAATACCAGCTCTCCGTTGAGACAGTATGCAGCCAGCGGCCATTCCCGTCCACGGGGAGGGTTGCTGGGTCTTGCGTTAGTGCTTGTAAAACCCATCCGACTACGCCTGAGCAGTCGCCTCCTAATCCTAGATCTGTTGGTGAGTACACGTTGCCGTAGTCGTACGGGTCGCCGAGGCGTGCGTGCGCGTTAGCGAGCACCCAGTTGATTGAGCTTTGAAGAACACTCACCGCGGCTTCTCCTGTGCAACGTACGCGTGCAGATGATTCAGACGGTTCGTCGCCTCAGCTGCAACGAACGGATCTTGGTGCACTGTCATCTCATTATCTTGAAGTGTCTCACCTGAGACTGACAGATTCGTCGACCCCGCGACAGTGAACAGCGAGTCGACGACGAACAGCTTCATGTGGATGATGCGGTGATGCTCGGATGTTCCGATCGCGATCGACGACGCCGGATAGTTCTCCTTTTCAAGGAGCAGCTTCTCGTGCGCTCCGGCGGCTTGAGACTTGTCGAGTGTCAACTGCACGAACACGTTCTCGTCTGCAAGTTTCTGTTTGATGATGTCAGCCAGGTCGGGGTCATCAAACCCGTACATGCTGATGATCAGTGAGTGCTGCGCGGCGGCGAGGATGTATGCGAGCGCAGGCTTCACCTGATCAACAGGCGCGTAGAAGCGACGAAAGTTCACCGGGTATCCGGCGACTACAGGTGTTGTTTTGAACTGGTCGAGATCGGTGATCGCCAGCGGACGGGGTTGTTGCGCACCGTATGTTCCCGTCGGAAACAACGGAGGATTGCCAGATGTTCCGCCTACGCCCGGCCCGATCAACGTGAATGGCGGCGCGGGCCACTCAGGAGACGCTGGGCCAATGAACTCCTCTTGTGTCACTCGGTTCCGTCCAGCCCTTTAATGTCTGAGCGTAGAGCGGCGAGGTCGATCAGTCCGCTGTGGGCGTCCTCTTCGGTGATGATCACCCACGCCTCTTCGACGCACGCAGACGACCAGTCACGCGTCGCCGGTTGCGTGGCACCCCAGGTGACGTACTTGTCGAGCGTGTGTCCGTCGGCTGCGATCTTGACGATGCAGTGTCCTTCATCGGGATCTGGTTCTTCGCCGTTCGCGAGGGTCCAGGGCAACCCTTCAGAGAACAGCTGGTCGGCGTCATCGGTCAAGCTGACACCGCAGTACACGCCGGTGAACGCCTGCAACGCGGCGTCAACGTGCGCGGGGTCGCGATGATCAACGGGGGCGTACGCAAGGATTTTTCCTGCTTTGAACCATGAGTGCAGCAGCTGGGCGATGTTCGCGCCCTCATCCTGGCCGTGATCGTAGTCAAGGTATTCGGCGACGAGATCGTTCGACGACTCCCACGTCTCTGTCTCATGTCCGCGCGCGGCTTTCGCCATCTTGTAATGCTGACGGCCAGCGAACGTGCAGTCACCGACACCATCGGGGTGGGTGGTGCATGTCGGGTCGGGTCCGTTGCCGAGCATACCCCAGTCGTCTATCCCTTCGGTCACGTCAACTGGGTACACCGCAGGCGGGAGTGGGGTGGGGGTGTATGTGTGCAGGAACAAGGGCCGCGGATAGTCCGATACCGGAAGTCTGCCCCGCAAACCTGGAACACGAAGGAGTGACATGACCGAAGTGTATATCCTGCGCGGAAATCACGCGCAAAACACCACGGGTGTGTCGCGGTAACTACGCCTTTGGAGTCCCCTCGCCTACCCGGCTTGTTAGTTGAACGCCCTAGGCGCTGAAAGAATTCGCTCCAGGCAGGCGAGGGAAGATTCAGTTGTTTAAGGATTTCAAGCGCACTGCGCTACAGCGATCGACTGTACAGCGACACCCTCGACGGTGCAACAAAAAACACTTCCCCTCCCGCCAGGGAGGGGAAGTGAAAACGGAGCAGGGGCTTATCGTAGACCAGTCTACGCCTGTTTCGGTGGCCCGAAGTTGAGGTTGAAGCTCAAACCCTCGCCGCTCGCAACGGCTTCGTCGATGATCTTCTGCGCGAACGGTAGACACAGCTCCAGACTGGGTTTGTAGCTGGTGATCTTAGCGAGCAGATCCGCGATGACCATCGCGAACACCTCAGGTAGCTGCTCCTGCGGTATCTGCAGCTCATGATTCACGCGATTACCCCCGCGAGTTTCAGAAAGTCCCGCGCATGGACGTCAACATCCATGAACCCGGCCCTGGGGAAGTACACAGGGTGGGGAATAGTGTTGGAGCGCAGAAACTGCTCCTGGTTGAAGAACAGCAGATGCGACCACAGACCCGCCGGCAGCATGATGCGCGCATGGCCGACAGTTCCATCTGGGGTGTTCTCCCACAGAATGTCCCCCCGGGCGTAGTCGATGTGGTTGGCGGGTTCGCCGAACGCAAGCCAGCTTATGGACACTCCTAGTCGATTGGGGAGGACGAGAGCTGAGAGTTCGACCCGCGCTCCTGTTGCCGCTGGCGGAGCTTCTCGATTACTTGCTGTTTCAAGTCTTCGCGCGTCACCGCCAGGGTTGCCTCTGACACCCGGCCCTGGCGCAAAAAGCCCATGAGATCCCCGATTTGGCATGTCAGTGCGTCGACTTTCTGTTCAATATCAGCGAGATGCGTTTCGATACGCGCTTGCGCGTTGCTCGGCGGCGCCGGTAACGCGAGCTGTTCAGGGGCGGGGACGAGATCTTCGTCGTCGATCACGATGCGCATGACTTAAACTACACGTTCGATTGTAGCGGTTTCGATCAACAGGCTGTTCGTCGCACTGTTCGTCGCCCACTGGGCTTGCAGACCGAGCTGGGTGGTGCTGGTTGTGGTGTTGACCGTCGTTGCAGTCGTTGTGGTGCTGTACAGGCTGGTTGCACCAGTTGTCGCGAGATTAGCAAACGCCTTAGTCTTCGCGAGCGCCGACCCTGACGATCCGACGGTGCGCACAACGATGTACGACTCAACCTCAAACCATGACGCCGCGTTCGCCGATGTGATGGTAGTGAACTGAACAGTCCCGAGGGCGGTGTTTTGGATGTACGGGGTGAGTGTCAGCGCGCCGCTCGTCGCCTGGTTCTGCATCGTTCCTCTGGCGTTGATGCGGAACGTCGCCCCTACGTACAGGCCCCCTTCGGGAAACACCCCAGCACCCGTAAGAATAATCGGCGTCAGCGACGAGGTGCTCACGATCGACACCTCAGAAGCAATCGCCAGCAGTCCCTGCGGGCCGGCTTCGCTCGACAGTTGCGTGATCAGCCAGTAGTTCG
>Ga0210388_10000859_pt1 | contig 24099 bp, 14 predicted proteins | sample IncBWC19OmetaG_FD_155485 | JGI IMG/M metagenome (GOLD analysis project Ga0210388, IMG submission 155485) | Forest soil microbial communities from Barre Woods Harvard Forest LTER site, Petersham, Massachusetts, United States - Inc-BW-C-19-O ...
TTCCGCACCGTGATGCAATGCAAAGGTCGCCGGCACAACGGCGAGATCTTTATCGCCGACGTCTGGTTTTCAACTTACCGAACGAGCGCCGGACCAAGGCTGGCGGCGATGGTCGTGGATGCCTCCGAAGAACTGCGTGATCGCGAAGAGGCTGGCTTGCATCAACTGCTGGCTGGCTCGCGCATCCTGGTAGGCGCCGTCAGCCACGAGATTCGCAACATATGCGGAGCCATCGCTCTGGTCCATGAAAACCTGTTGAGGAGCGGCACGCTCTCCAGCAACAAGGACTTTGAAGCGCTAGGAACGCTGGTATTGGCGCTCGAAAGAATAGCCTCCATGGAGCTCCGCCACACTGGAGATCAGGCAACAACCCTCGACCTGCAGTCGTTCCTCGATGAACTCAGGATTGTGAGCAGCCCTTCATTTCGCGAGAAGGATATTGAGGTGATGTGGGACATACCTTCTGACCTGCCCTCAGTCTGGGCCGACCCTCACAGTCTCATGCAGGTCTTCCTTAACTTAACGAAGAACAGCGAGCGAGTCTTGTCCGGTCAGCGCGAATCCTGGGTACGAATCTCTGCGAAAGTAGAAGACCAACGTGTGCTGATCACGGTAAGCGACAATGGCGGCGGCATCAAGCATCCAGAGGTGCTGTTCAAGCCGTTTCAGCAGAAGGCAAAATCGACGGGACTTGGCTTGTACCTCTCGAGGGCGCTCCTGCGATCCTTCGGCGGGGACTTACGATGGGAACCAGGGGCGGCAGGGGCGATCTTCATCGTAGAACTTGCGTCTATCGGAAATGGCGGCGAAGTTGCATATGGAACAGAAGATCAAATTGTTGCTGGTTGACGACCATACCCTTTTTCGTGAGGGATTGGCGCGTCTGCTCGAAGCGGAGACCGGCTTGGAGCTGGTGGGAATGTTTTCCTCAGCGGACGAGGCTCTCGGAGCGCTGGAACACGATTCGGTGCATGTGGTGTTGCTCGACTTCGAACTTGGCGAAAAAAATGGCCTGGATTTTTTTCGCGTATTTCATGAAAGAGAATTTTCAGGCAGGATCCTCATGGTAACCGGCGGAATGTCGGACGCCGATACCTTCCGTGTGCTCAAGCAAGGCGCCTCCGGAATTTTCCTCAAACATAATCCGCCAGCCGACCTTATTGCCGCGATCTACAGAGTAGCCAGGGGCGAGACATGGATCGATTCAGGCAGCCTGAATTCGCTTGTCGGAGCAAGAACAACCACCGTCAAAACGCACAGCCCCCCCGGGCTGAATCCGCGCGAACAGGAAGTTCTCAAAGGGGTCTTCGAGGGTCTTTCGAATAAGGAGATTGCAGCTCATCTCGGAATCTCGGAGAGCTATGTGAAGGCGGTGCTCCAACAGCTGTTTGCAAAAACCGGTGTGCGCACGAGAAGTCAACTGGTACGCGTAGCGCTTGAAAAACACATCGACTGACTTTGCAGCCTCCGTCGATCCTTCAATAACCTCCGGAGCGCTTTCGTGAAGAGGTGAATTCCGACTCACAAACGCAATGTGCAAGGGCTCGTGTTCACTGTTTTCGCATGGAGAGAGCGGCACAGCCCGGCAGGATAACAATGCCACGAAGCTCGCCCGTGGAAAGATTAACCGTGCCCGTGATGCTCGCCGCCGAATAGCCCTCCGGCTGATACTTCCACGTTGTGAACTTCATCGCGATCCGGTTACTGGAGGGGTCGAAGGTCCCGCGCATGAAGTAAGAACCAGGCCGAGAGTTCGGAACAGCGAACTGCAGAAGCGCTCCGACATTCTGGTCGGAGCTGGCAACGATCTGCAGCGTTGCACCAGTCACACCCTGAGAACAAATATAGGTACCGCTCCAGGTTCCGGAAAGCATGCGGAGCCTCGCTGCCTCGGCCTCGCCGCCCTGGGGAGCCAGGGACCCGGAGGAGTCCGGCGGATTGTGAATCGGCGGCTTTTGATTCTTCGGAATCGAGGCGCCCGCCTTGCTTCCGCCCGCGCTGACCGGTTGCGGCTGAACGCCTGCATGCGAAGGTGGGGGCGATTGCTCTTTCGCAAGCTTCTCCCTCAGTTCTTCTGCCTCGCGGTCTTGCTCTGCCTGCATACGCCGGGCTTCTTCGCCAGCAACCGATCCCGGTTGACTACCAGCCGCGTTCTGGTGCCCGAACTCGGCCGAGCCATGTCCTTCACGCCCACGCATCGCATATAAAATCAGCGCCGCTGCGGCGACAATCAAAATGCACGCTGCCGCAAGCGTAATGCCAAGCCACGGCGTGGACTTCTTCTGCGAGGGGGGCTGAGCAACTGCGACAGGCTCCGGTGTTCGGCTTTCCTGAGCGACGGTCAAACCGGAAACTTCCGGTTTGCTGCTGAATGCAGGCTGAGCCGACTGCACCGCCGGCATCGCTGTAACAGGTGAATCCGGCGCGATCTGATCAAGCGCGGCACTGAAGTCTTCCGTCGATGCGAACCTCTGCTCGGGATCTTTGGCTAGCGCGCGCATCACCGCATCCACGCACGATTGCGGGATATGCGGATAGTGATCCGTGGGCAGTTCCGGAACCCTCTGGACGTGAGAGCTCAGGACTTCATATTCGCTGTCGGCCCGGAACGGCACCTGGCCGCTGAGAATTTCATATAGAGTCACGCCGAGGGCGTAAATATCAGTGCGCGCATCGACCGGGCGGTTGAGAACCTGCTCCGGCGCCATATACCAGGCTGTGCCCATGCGCAGATTCGTGCTCGTCGTGCCCTGAACGCCGAGAACCTTCGCAATCCCGAAGTCCATGACCTTCACCATGCCGTCAGCATTGACCATGATGTTGGCCGGCTTGATGTCTCGATGCACAATGCCGCGGCGATGCGCAGCTCCCACACCCAACAACGCCTGCTTGAACATCGGAATCGCAACATCGGACGGGATCGGACCACGCCGGGCGATCATCTGCTGCAGCGTCTCACCTTCGATGAACTCCATCACCATCACCGCTCGTCCCTCCCACACCAGGTAGGAATAGAGCGTGGCGATGTTCGGATGACTGAGCGTCGCCTGTACCTTCGCTTCCGATTTGAAGCGTTCGAGAAGCTCGTGATTGTCGTCGCGCTCGGCGCTCACCAGCTTGATGGCAACCACGCGGTCGAGCAACGTGTCGACGCCCTTATAGACTACGCCCATTCCGCCTTCGCCCAGCTTTTCGAGGAGACGGTATTGCGAAATCTGCGCGCCAATCATAGCCCCACCCTTACCATGCGAAGAATCTGAACGGTGATGTTATCCGGGGCTCCGCGCTCAAAGGCAAGATTCAACAGCGCGCGGCACGCGTCATTGGGGCTCCTGCTGCTCGCCACCTCTGCTATCTGCCGGTCGTCGATCACACCGTGCAGCCCATCGCTTGAAACGATGAGCGTGTCACCGGCCTTCAATGCCACCGGCTCCTTCGAAAAATCCGCAGCCACGGCTTCGGAGCGCATCCCCAACGCGGCGGTAAGAACATTCTTCTGCTCAAACGACGCAGCCTCATCTTTATTCAGCGCACCGTCCTTCACAAGTTGATGAACGAGAGTGTGATCTTCTGTGAGCTGGCTGAGAACGCCGCGTCGAAGCAGGTAGAGCCGGCTGTCACCGATGTGCCCGAAGCTCAGCTCGCCGTTGCGGAGAATCACCGCCGTACATGTTGTTCCCATGCCCTTGAGATCTCCGGTTTCGCTTCCCCGCGTCAGTATCTCCCGTTGAGCCTGGGAGAAACCTCTGACGAGAATAGTGCGCGGGTCTTCTTCGTTCGTATTGAGAAATGCCTTCCGCAACGCTGCTGCGGCAATGCTGCTGGCCACCTCTCCACCCTTGTGACCGCCCATTCCATCGGCTACCAGCAGCAACCGGCCCTTTCGGGCAAACTCCTCATCGTCTTCTGGCTCGATATAGAGAAAATAGTCTTCATTCTGCTCTCGCTGAATGCCGAGGTCGGTAAGGTTCGCCAATTCCACATCGGGGCGGATACGCATAAAGCAGCCCACTCCTACAGACACTTGAACTTCAGCACGACTTCGCCCATGCGGATCGTGTCGTTGTCCTTCAGCTCTTCGCGCGCGATCCGTTCCGGCCTGTCGTTCAGATAGGTGCCGTTCGTCGAGTCCAGGTCAGTAATCAGAAATCTACCTTCTTGATATCGCAGGCTGGCGTGCCTTGATGTGACCGTCTCGTCTTTGAGAGTGATCTGGCAATCGGGCAGGGCGCCGATCATATTTTGTCCTTCATGCAGCCGGAAATCTTCGCCCTTCTGCTCTCCCGTCATGGCGACGAGCCACCCCACAACGGGCGGACGACGACGCTCGGAGATGAGCATGGTGCGCCGCGTGATTTTGGATGAAGTTTCGTCAGGGAGATCTCCGCCAACATCCAGGCGAGTCTTTGCGAGCGAGGCGCCGCCCAGATTCTGGAAGCCCGTCCGCTGACAGTAGGGACACACCTCCCACGCATCTTCGATCTGGTGGCCATTACTGCAGAATTTTGACATAGCGCTTTGGACTCTCATGCAGTGTACGCGCCCATAACATCGCAGGAAATGCCTGCCTTCACGAACTGAAGTAGGTCAGCGTGATGACTCCTTTGCGGCCGATATACACGCGGTCTCCGCTGCGCAGAGCTGCCTTGTTGATCCTGGGTGAATCTGTTGAATTTACGTAGGTTCCATTGGTCGAATTGCGGTCGATAACCACCACCTCGTTATCCACCGGAACGATCCACGCATGCTCCTTCGAAATAGACTCATCGGAGAGCACGATCGTGCACTTGGTCGAGTCTCGTCCGATGGTCACGCCCTCCTTCGTAATGGGGAAGCGATTGCCATTCAATGGCCCGGACGTAACGTGCAGCGTGCCGTAGGTCTTGCCCGTAGTCGTACCTTGCAGGACCGTAGACGCGAGACCCGAAGATGCCATGACGGTGGGAGCATGTTCCGGAAGCGAGATTTTTACCGACTCCGCACGGACCGCCACCGGAACTTTCGCGGCCTTAGCTCGCGACGCGGATACCCTCCATGCGATCAACCCCAGCACGAGGACGAGCAGGGCAGCGACCCCGGCAATCCATGGGCCCATGGGGACTTCCGTTTGTTCCTCGCGTGCGGCAACCACGCGCAGGCGTTCGGCGTCGGGCTCGCCCGGCATGATTTCGAGCGCATCTTCAATCAACGCGTGTGCCTTGGACCAGTGGTGCGTTCCCATTGCCTCGAGAGCGCCATGCCAGGTGGCATCGAACGAGCCCGATTCAGGTGGCGCTCCGGCCTGGCGCACAAACTCCATCGCCGTGTTGATAGGAACGAAGAAATTGAAACCGGAGGCCTCCTGCGCTCCGAACGTCGCGATACCGATGGCCTTGCCATCAGGATCGAAGGCGGGTCCGCCGCTGTTTCCATGCGTGATGGCCGCATCCGACTGCAACACTGGCGAGCCCTTGTAATCCATCTTCACAGCGGAGACGTGGCCATTCGTCACAGTTGGAACCAGCATCGACTCTTCGCTGATTTCGTCGCCGAGTGTCGCGCCCATGGCCGAGGCCGCGCCCGGATAGCCGATAACCGTTACCGGCTCCTCGACATGCACATCATCGGAGTTGCCCAGGCCGACAGTCGGTAGATTATTCGCGTCGATCTTTACGATGGCGATGTCCTTGCCGACATTCACGCCGGTTGGATCGCTGTATGCCTTGATCTCTCCGACCTTGCTCACCTTGTTGTTGAGAGTGACAGTGATAACGGCATTGCCTGCGCGGATATTCCGCCGGATGAAGTCCTTTTCCGCGTCCGTCATCGGACGCCGGTTGACATCCTCCGCCATCTTGACCAGCGATTGCCAGATATACTGCAGCCGCGCTTGTTGCGCCTGCTCGTCCTTAGTATTGGCATCGCTGACCACGTGCGCATTCGTAATGAGATAACCGTCGGGGCGATAGATAAATCCGCTGCCAGTCGACATCGGAGAGCGCTTGATGATCGTGTATTTATCGTGGCCCGGCACTGGAATTGCCGCGACCAGCTTGTATTGAACACTGATAAAGACAACCGCCGGACTAAGCTCAAGGCTGCGGATTTCTTCCGGAGAAATTTGCGCACCTTGACCAAAGGCGCCAGCAGTGGTCAAAGCAACCATGAACCACAATAGAATTTTCAAACGGAGGCTCCAGTTCCAGGGGGGCCGCGAGTCCAACAACTGCTCCGTGATAACAGAATCGCCAGTCAAGAGCAAGAGTTTTTAGAGCGGCTGTGGGCTCTCCTTGCGGGGCTAGCACCGCGCGGAATGAGCCTTTTCGGCCTGCGTTCAAAGCCTCGATTCGAACGTGGATGGCTTCCGGGTAGCTCTTTGCAGCGAGACTTGCCTGCGCATTCTTTCCAGCTTCGTTAAGCTACAGGGATGGGGATGAGTGAGAACCATAGATTTTCCGCGGAGGAGCTCCACGCTGTTTATCGTGCGATCCGGGAAAGGCGGGATGTGCGTTCTGGTTTCTTGCCGGAGCCTTTGCAGGAGTCGACGCTTCTGCGCCTGCTCGAGGCCGCTCACTGTGCGCCATCTGTCGGACTCATGCAGCCCGCGCGATTCATCGTCATCCGCGCCGAGGCGACACGGATTGCGGTCCATCGAGTTTTTCAGCGAGCCAACGAAGCCGCATCCGCAATCTACGACGAGCAACGCCGCCAGCTCTACGGCTCGCTCAAACTGCAGGGCTTGCTGGAGGCACCCCAGCACCTGTGCGTCGTCTGCGATGAACGCAGCTCGCAGGGACACGGCCTGGGGAAGCAGTCGATGCCCCGGATGCCTGCTTATTCGGTCGCCTGCGCCGTGCAAAATCTTTGGATCGCAGGACGCGCAGAAGGGGTGGGAGTCGGTTGGGTGAGCATTCTCGACGCCGAGGAACTCAAAAACTTATTGCGTATTCCACGCGAAGTTGAGCTGGTCGCCTATCTTGCCATCGGGTATGTCGATCAGTTTGCGGAGCGACCCGATCTCGAGCGCGATGGATGGGAGACGCGGCGCGAACTGTCGTCTGTCCTCCGCATGGAATACTTCGACCAGCCTTATACACCGGCCCCGACGCCTGTTGAGCCAGGGCAGTAGTTGTCCGAGGCCGCATCAGACGAAGCGGCCTCGGGATTCATCACTCTCAGGCGCGCGGAACGGTAAAGCGTAGCTGTCCACCTTTGACGAGTGCGGAGTGCTCGATCTTCAGGTCGCCGACCAGCTCACCATTCAACGACGCCGACTGGCTGCCGCCGGTAGCAGTTTCAACAACGAGCTGTTTGTTGCCGGGAAGATGAAGCGTAGCCCTCGGAAAGAGAGGACTGCCGAGGCTGTACTCCGGCTTGCCCGGGCAAAGCTGATAGAAACCAATCGAGCTCAAGATGTACCAGGCCGCCATTGAGCCGGTGTCTTCATCTCCGGCAAAGGTGCTGCTCGAATACAGCTCGCGCATCACTCGCTCTGTCCAGTGGCGTGTGAGGTCGGGGCGCCCGGCAGCCGTGAAGATATAAAGCAAATGGTGGACTGGCTGATTGCTGTGCGCATATTGACCGAATGGAACGGCGGCCATTTCCGACATCTCGTGAATCTCCTGCCCGTAGACGCCGACGTTGAAATTCGCGGGCGAGCTCAACATCAGTTCCAGAGCAGCGACGGCCTTTTCGTTCCCGCCAAGCGCTTCGATCACGCCGGGGATATCGTGAGGGACATCCCAGCGGTGCTGCCACGCCGCGCCTTCTTCATAGGGGCTGCCCCAGGTGAAGGGATCGAAGGGCTCGACCCACGACCCGTCGGAATTTTTTCCGCGAATAAAACCTGTCTTCGCGTCGAAGAGCTGGCGCCAGTTTTTCGAACGCTGTGTAAAGTAGGCGTAGTCTTCCTGCTTGCCGAGCGCCTTCGCTACCTGCGCGATGCAGAAATCCCCGTAGGCAGCGTCGACGGTTTCGACAGCAGACTGGTCGATCTTGTCCGCAGGAACATAGTTGTCCTTCAGATAGAACTCGATTCCGGTTCGCCCATAGCCCTTGTCCGGATCGCCGGCCTGCGTGGCGTGCTTCTTCAGACCCGCATAAGCCGTGGCAAGATCGAAACCGCCAATCCCCTTCACTGCGGCATCGCCGAAGACTGAGTCGATGAGGCTGCCGCTCATGCACGCGCGATAGCCTGGACAAGGAAACTGCGGGAGCCATCCGCCTTCCTGGTAGGCGTTGACCCACGCCTGCAAAATCTCGCCGAGCCGCTCTGGAAAGATAATGGTCATGAACGGATACCACGCGCGATAAACATCCCAGTATCCGTGATCGGCATACATCACGCCCGGAACAACTTTTCCGTTGAACGCGCTGAAGTGGTGCATCTTCCCATTTGCGTCCGGTTCATGCCACATCCTGGGAAAGAGCAGAGTGCGATACATGCATGAATAGAACGTTCTCTGCTCTTCTTCCGTGCCGCCTTCGATCTCAATCCGCCGCAGATATTCATTCCATACCTTCGCACCAGCTGCGCGAACCTCATCCGCCGATTGCGTGCCGATCTCGTTGTCGAGATTGCGGAAAGCCTGCTCGAACGAGATGAACGATGTTCCGATGCGAACGTCGATTGCGCGATCCGTCGCCGCAAAGCGAACGACGCCGACACGATGCCCCTTCAGCTCTTTCACTTCGAAGCTCTGCCATGGCTTGTGAAAACGCAGTGCGTAATATGTCGCGAAGTTGTCAGGCACGCCGCCCTGGTTGGCAGTGGATGTGAATCCAATCGTGTGCGCGGAAGCGTCAGGCTTGATATCGCCGTGTTCGCCAGGGATATCGAACAAAAAGCCGGGAGCTTCAGCTTTCGAGAATTGAGCGGTAATGAGCGCGCAGCGCTCGGTTGGAATCAGCTCGACATCGACCTGATAACGCAGAAGGTGGAAGCGCAGAGAGTTAGGCGCGAGCCGTGCGTCCTCGGGGCGATAGGAAGAAGCGCGCGCGGCCGCCTCAGGATTGATCTCGCCGCAGAACGGCAGAAACGCAGCGTGACCATAGTCGGAGAGCCAGGGGCTCAGCTGATGCGTGGACCGAAGCCCCTGCACGCGACGCTCGGACGGATGAAACATCCATGGTGTGTTCGCGGTTGACTGCAGCGTCCAGTGCGCCATTCCGAAAGGTCGTGTCGCAATCGGCAGTGTGTTCCCGCGGGAGAAGTACGGCGTCGAATCGGTGCCCTGCAGGATGTTGACCAGCGCAAGAGGATCGGCAATCGGACCGCTCTTGGATACGGGTCCTGAGTGCGAAGTCGATGAGGAAGCTTCGGCCTTCGCCGCGCCACCGTCGAGAACTGCGGCCGCGGCCGCAAACCCTGTGGCCTTCAAAAAAGTACGCCGGCTTGCTCCGGCGAGGTTCTCCGTAATGCTGGTCATGCTTTACCTTTCGTATCTACGGTTACAAATGCAACGCGGGATGCATTCTGCATCCCGCGTCGATCCGGCTTTTCTCTAGCTGGCGTGATGTGGATAATCCACACGCAGCGAGAGAATCTCGTAAGGATGGATAGGTACCGTAACGTGGTCTCCGCTGATCGGAAGCGGCTGACCCTCCGGCTTCTCCATCAGATTGGTGACGGTCGCTCCGGTCGCGCCCGGCGGCACGGTCAGCTCGATCTCGCCATCCTTGCCCGCCCATTCGTAGAGATGCACGACCAGCCCGTCGCTGTCTTCCGCCTTCTTGAGCGCGGTGAGCACGACATCGTCTCCCTTGACCGAGACGAAGGAATGCGACGCCGGCAGAGTGCCGGTGTGCGCCTCCACCTGAGTGGCAATCAGCGGGTAGTTGAATTCGTAACCGTGGCGAACACTCATTGCCTGCTGCCAGGTTCCGGCATGCGGGTAAAGAGCATAGCGGAACTTGTGCTCGCCGCGGTCGGCATCGGGATCGGGCCACGTGGGCGAGCGCAGCAGCGACAGGCGCAGCACGTTACCCGCTGCATCGTATCCGTACTTCGACTCGTTGATCAGGCTGAAGCCCCGCTCCGTGTTGCCGAGGTCGGCCCAGCGGAGTGCCGGCACTTCAAAGCGAGCCTTCTCCCAGCTGTTGTCGCGCGCCGTCGGCCGCTCAATCGTGCCGTAAGGAATCTCATACGTTGCCTTCGGTGAAGAAGCGGCGAGCGGGAATGCAGCCTTGAGCAGCACGTGCGTTTCGTGCCAGTCGATATTGTTATCGACCACCACCTGATCGGACCCAGCCGTGAGGGTGATGTCCTGCACAAAATGCGACTTGCTCCAGGTGCGGCTGACGCGGATCACCGCGCGCAGAGGCGTGTGCTCCACCACCGAAACCGAATCTACGCTATGCAGCAGCGTGGGAGGCTGATCCAAAGTGCCCGGATCGATATTCCACGCGTCGTAGTCCTTCGGCGTATCTTTGAATGCCTGCAGTTCATTGCCACAGGCCGAAGGCGCAAGCGTCTCCGCCTGGGCGGCCTTGTCGTAAAGACTGGTGATGCAGCCCGTGGTCTGATCGACGGTCACGCGCAGCTTATCGTTTTCGAGGGTCAGCCCCTGCACCTTGACATCCGTGGCAACCGGATGACCGCCGGAGACCACATGCAGAACTTCATAGCCAAGGGAAGGAACATCCTGCACGCGGGCGAGGATGCGATATTGGTGCGTCCCGGCATTCGAGGAAACAATCTCCGAGGGAACCGCCTTTCCGCCAGCATCGAGCACCGTCACATCGCCCTTTACCTCTGCGGGGAACTGCACTGGCAGCTCCACCAGTCCGGAGCGCTGCCATGCAAGCGGATTGACGACCAGCACGGAAACTCCGTCGCGATCGCTCGAAGGTACGTGAGTGTCGATGCGAGCGGCCAACGTTGCAAGCGACTGCTTGGAGATCGCATCGGTCGCAAGACGAACCCTGGCGAACTCCTGCTGCCCTTCCTTGTAGATGATGCCTAGACCCGAGCCCGCGGCGAGATCATGGAAATCATTGAATGTCACCGTCTTCCACGAATCGGTTAACTCCTGGCCCGGATAAGACTGCCCATCGAGCCATGCCAGCGACGCGTATTTCTCGGCGTTGAGAACCTGCTCTTCGCTCTCACGCATGCTGCGCTTGAACTCTGCCTGCGTTGTGAAGACACCGCGGTGATACTCGAGGTACAGCTCATCTTTCCAGGTCGGAATTTCCAGCGGACCAGTGGCCGTGCCGCCCGGCGCATGCCATCCCTGTGCGATCAGATCGTAATTCCAGGTTGGCGAATCGCCACCGATCTTACCCTGCACATCGTTGAAGAAACTCTGCGCCGTGCCAAACTTCATATTCGGAATAATCTTGTCCGAATCCTTCCAGTGCGCGCCTTCATCCAGCATCGCGCGCGTCGGACCGCCGCCGTGATCGCCCACACCATAGAGGTCCATCATCTCTGTCAGGTTGGGGACATCCTTCCGGGCATTCTTCATATCGGTCGCAAGTCGCACCGGATTCAGATTGGTGTTCGCATAGTCGTGGGGGAAGTAGGTAAGCACTTTGCTGCCATCCGGCGACTCCCACCAGAAGAGTTTCAGCGGCAACTGGTTGGTATCGTTCCAGGCCATCTTCTGGGTTACGAAGTAGTCGATGCCGGACTTCTTGTAAATCTGCGGAAGCTGCCAGTTATAGCCGAACGAATCAGGATTCCAGCCGATGCGCACATCGACTCCATATTCCTTCTGAAAGAAGCGCTTGCCGATGAGCAGTGACCGTGCCTGCGATTCGCCGTCGGGCATGTTGAGATCGGGCTCGACCCACATGCCGCCCAGCACCTCCCAGCGTCCCTCTTTCACACGCTTCTTGATCTCGTCATTTAGTTCGGGATACTTGTTCGCCATCCACTCGTTGTACGCAGCGGCAGATTGCGTGTAGGTGTACCACGGATATTCGTTCATCAGTTGCAGTGCGGTTCCGAAAGTACGGCGCACAACGTCGATCGAGTCGCTTACAGGCCATAGCCATGCGGCGTCGATGTGCGAGTTTCCGGTCTCATGGTAAGTCGCCGTCTGCAGCATGGGCTTCAGCGTTTCCAGCTTGGTGCCGGCGGCTTTGAGCGAGGCGTCGAATGCGGTCTGGTTTGCAGCATCCAGCGCGTGGAGATCGACAGACTGTGCGGCGGCGACCAGCGTCGCCTGATCCTGCGACACATTCTGCGAAAGGCTCGGGATCAGCTCCGTCGCAGACAGCAGCTCAGTACGAAGATCATTCGGATTGGGACGTGTGTCGGCGAAGTCCACCTTGAGCGTTGCGCCGCGGAAGTGTTTCACCTCACCGCCTGCGAGAAGCTTGACGGCCACCAGGACGCGGTCGCCCGCCTTGGCATTATCGAACAGCACGATCGGCTCAATATCTTCACCGAGCGCAACCCGGCGGCCGTTGAAATAAATGATTTCGGTCAGTGGTCCGTGCGCATAAGCATTGAAGTCGAACCAGATCCGCGTCCCGGTCAGATCGTAGCCATGAAAGGTCTTCGGAATCTCGATCCACTTCCGATACCACACCGCCGCCGGCGGCGGATCGTTGCTGTCTTCCACCGTCTGCCAGCTGCTGTCATCAACCGACGGCGCTTCTCCGTGCGTAAGATCTCCGTCGTGGTAGCGCCAGCCTGTAGCGGGCAAATGGTTCAGCTCGCCAAGACGTTCGATCACCTGCTGGGCGGGAGCCGGAAGGGTGGCGGTGATGCCGGCGACGTCCTTGTCTGATTGAGCTTGCAACGAAAGAGGCAGGAGAACAAGGGCGGCGGCAGACAAAGCCAGGCTACGTCCGAGGGGAAGGCGGAAGCGATGCGTCAAGACATACCTCGCGAAACGGCAAGAGCGCGCGACCGAAGCCGCGCGGCAATCTGGAGGAACCTGCTGCAAGCAATTCTCAAGCGAATTGCTTGCAGCAGAGCGTAGTCACGTTAGAAGTTTACGCGAAAGTAAGCCTGACCCTGGCGAGGATTGTTCCCCTGGCATGGACCGACCACATATCCGAAGTTGCCGCCGTTGACCGCGCGCCCGTCGCTGACATTTTCATCAGTGGGCCCGCAGACCTGCATGCGGTTGAGGACGTTGAAGTATTCCATGCGCAGCTCCGCCGAAACCTTGTCTCCGAAGCTGAACTTCTTGGCCAGCGCCAGGTTTTCATTCGAGCTGAAGGGATTGCGCAGGTCACTCTGGTTACGCGCCGCGTCTCCTACCGCGAAGCGGCCGGGATCGGAGAAGGCAGCGGTATTAAAGACGGGCTGCTGGGTGTAGTAGTTCTTGTAGTTCAGGTGAACCGGCTGGCCCGCCACATCGTTTGCGCGGTTGCCGCCCGTCTGCAGCGGAGAGCCCGAAGCGCCAATGCCGAATGGCGATCCCGACTCGTACTGGAAGACGCCGCTCAACTGCCATCCGCCGACAAGTTCACGCTGAATAAGGTTGCCACCGTTGAAGTACGCTTTGCCGGCTCCGAAGGGCAATTCGTAAACCCCGCTCATGGTCAGCAGGTGAGTCTGATCCGCCGAGGAGACGGCCCATTCCGCGTGCTGGTTGAACTTGTTGATGGCCGTAGGCGTGTTGATGCTGAAGCCCTCATCGGCGTTAGACATGGTGCGCGAGAGGGTGTAAGCAGCAAGGAAGCTGAGCCCGTTGGTGAAGCGCTTCTGCAACTGTGTCTGTAGGGCGTTGTAGATCGAGACGCCGTTGGTGTCGAAGTTGTTGAGCGTATTTCCGTCTTCGGTAGACAGGAACTGCGGAAACTCCTGCAGCGCCTGGGCTACGGTCTGATTGGGAAAATCATTCGCGAAGTTGACGTACGGAGTGTAGAGGCCGCCCGACTTCGACAAGCCGGCTGCCTGAAGCGCAGCCTGGCCCGCAGGCGAGTTCCACGACTGTCCGAGGGCCGTTCCCAGTGGGAGATACCCCGGGTTCAGCTGATTTGTCGGGTTAAGGGCAGAAGGCAGGTGCACGCCGTGATTGCCGACGTACGCGGCCGACATGAACAGGTTCCAGGGAAGTTCGCGTTGAATGCCGAAGCTGTACATCTGACTGTAAGGCTGCGCGATTCCGTTCTTCTGGAAGACGTGCAGGATGCCAGAGCCGTTGCCAAGCGTGGGAGTAAGGGGTGTCGTGGAGGGAACCTGCAGCTGACGCTGGTCCCAGCTTCCGTAAGCAGGGACGTTGGTTCCACTGGATACAGTCTGAACCGTACCGGCGAGGAGGTTCCCGTAGTTGGCTGCCACTTTATTCGTACCGAACTCGTAGGCGCCACCGTTCAGGAAGATCAGCGCATAGCCACCGGAGATCACCGTCTTCGGGGTCGCCTGATAGGCGAATCCGGCGCGGGGTCCGAGGTTATGCCAGATCATGTCCGCGCGATCGTACCCGGAGCAGTAGGTGCAGTTACCCAGCGAGGTCGCAGCGCCGAGCAGCGTGGTGCCGTTGGGAGTAACCGCTCCCGGATTGGGAAGGTCGGTGTTGAGGAAGACAATATGGTTGCTATCGACAGCCGTGAAGGGCTGCAAAAGATCCCAGCGCAGTCCCGCGCTCACGGTCAGCGTGGGCAGCACCTTGATGTTGTCCATGAAATAGGGCGAGATGGAGAAGTTGCGCAGTTTGCTTTCGAGCGCTTCCTGGCGATAGGCGCTGTCCGTCTGGCCCAGCAGGAAGCTGGCGAAAGCATTGCCCGTGTTGTTCTCGTTCTGGGAATCGGCCTGGTTCACGTCTCCATTGCTGGTGCTGAGACTGGAGAAGGCGAAGCCGCCGCCGCACGCGACGCACTCATGATCGTTCTGGAAGGCGCGACGGGTTTCAAAACCAAAGTTGATCGTCTGCCGGCCGTGCGTGTAGAGGTAGTTGTTTGCGATGGCCACACCAAGCTTGCGGTTGATCGACGACGTTTCACCGTTGCCGTTCACACCCCAGGTAGTGGGCTCGTTCGGCGCCAGGCCTCCGAAGGAGATCGTCGGCAGAATGTTGCTGCCGGTGACCGCTCCGAAGCTGACGTTTTGGTGCGCATTCTCTTCGTTGTTGAGCTCGCCCATCCAGCCTCCGCCAACCGTCATGATCAGGTTTGGCGTGATAGCGTCCAGGTAATTCAGGAAGAAGCCGGAGCCCAAACGCGGTTCATACTTCAGGCCGGAAAGCTCGTTGCCAAAATAGGCGCCGTTGTCGATGGCCGGCGTGTTGTAAATGTCCCGCCATTGGCTGTAATGAATGGACTGCCGGTCATTGATGTTGTGATCGAGCGTGAACCCCCACGAGGTCTGGGTGGTCGTCAGCACGCCGATCTGCGCATTGATGTTATTGGTAAGGCCGGGAAGCGTGGGATTGGGAATGTTCGACAACAGGCTGGTCGCCAGAGGACTGAAGCATGCCTGCGGGATCGTATCGTTCGGAAAGCGCTGTCCAGCCGTAAGACCCGCGCAGCTCACACCCTGGGGAACATACAGAGGACCATACGCGCTGAAATTACCAGACTTCGCCAGCGCCGTCGGAACCGTCATTGTGGCCGACTGCTGCTGGTTGAACTTGTACCACTCCGACGTGGCATGCCAGAAGGTGCGGTTGCGTCCATCGTAAAGCTTGCCCAGATAAACCGGACCGCCGATGGAGAAGCCATAGTTGTTCTGCTTGTTCACCGGAACCGTGGGGTTGATCTGCACCAGTCCGCGGGCATCGAAGTAGTTGTTACGGTTGATCTCGAAGGCATCGCCGTGAAGCTGGTTCGTGCCCGAAACAAACTGGTAGGAAGCCGCCCCTTGGCCAAGTCCGTACTGGGTAGAGAAAACCGAGCTGGCGACGTGGAATTCGTTCACCATCTCAAAAGGAGGATTGATGTTGCTCTGGAAACCCTCGGTCTCGGACTGAACTGCCGGAACTCCCTGGAAAAGAACCTCGTTCGAGAAGTCTTCGCCGCCGCTGATGCGGTGGCTGAATTCACCGCCCTGAACACCGGGAGCGAGAAAGAGGAAGTCGTCGATCTGGCGGCCGCGGGCGCCCACGCCCCCATTCACTCCGCCCACCTGGTCGGGTAGCTCCTGAACCACCTTGTTTTCGATCGTTGCGCCTGTCTGCGGCACTTCGGTTTCCAGCGAGATCGCGCTGCTGGTCACCTGCACCGACGTAGTGACCTCGCCCGGCGTGAGAGCCGCGTTGACGTCTGCGGTCCGGCCCACTTCTACGGTCACTCCGTTATGTACGGAGGTTTCGAAGCCCTTCGCCGAGAACGAAACAGTGTAAGGTCCGGGCAGGAGTCCGGTAAGCACATAGGTACCGGCCGAACTTGTGGTCGCCCGGTTGACGACGCCGGTCGCAGTGTTCGTAGCTTCCACGGCAGTCTCGCCGATAACGGCTCCGGCGCTATCCGTGACCGTACCGCTGATACCGCTCAAAGACTGGGCCCAGCCGGCGGAGCTTCCACCGGGGAAAAAGACAAGGATGGCAACCATCGATAGAACAGATAGAAGGATGCGACGGGAAAGCAGCGGACACTGGCCAAAGGGTCTCAACTGTTGGCACTCCCTTTATAGAAAATTAACCAGACGTTGACAGGGCATCGCGACATTCGTCACTCGCGAAGGCTGAAAAAGTTCTGAAATTTTGGTGAGCTCCGCAAACGTCTAGTGGAAAAAGAGTTACGCGATTTCCTACAGGCAGCGAAGAAGGGATCGGTAGCCGATTCTGAGCAATCACAGCCGGTCCACCGTCAGTGAAAGTCCGAAAATGGACGGCTCGGCGGCGGCATATTAAAGTTTAGATATAAGTTAAGTCCCTTCCTACAGGAGTCGCAGTGGGTGGCACCTCCCACATTCAGGGATTTTCATTCGACGAATTCTTCGTCGATACCGTGCGCGGCTGTCTCTTCTGGCACGAAGAAGAGAGAGTTCTCCGGCACCAGACTTTTCGCGTGCTCCTGTATCTGGTCGAACATCCGGATGTACCGGTAACCAAAGATCACCTGGCCGACGCCATTTGGCAGAATGCCTCGGTTACCGACAACACTCTCGTCCAATGCATCACTGAGATCCGCAAGGCGCTGGGCGACGACCCTCGCCGGCCACGCTACATCCGAACCTTGCCCAAGGTCGGGTACCGTTTTCTTCCACAGGTGACCCACTGCTTCAGCAGCGAGGATGTCCTTTCCTCGCCGGCGTCCGCTTCCTCGTCCGCGCTGCAAGCCATCAGCGGGCAAACAAAGAGCGAAACGGCAGCGGAGTCGCAGATAGAGCTTACTTCGATTGCTGATGAGAACTCGCTCATCGGGACGCATGGACAGTTCGCCCGGCGGGACATCTTTGCGACCCCGCGCGCTACATCCGCCACGAAGGCTAGGCGATTCGGGCATTTTCGTCTCGCCGCGGTGTTCGGTGCCGGGTGCGGCGTCGCGCTCGTGCTCTGCGCGTCTGCCCTGTTCATGCATCACCGTTTGGGAAGCTTCTACAAGTCGGTGCCGGTACGCGCGTCCGAGCAGCTCAGCATCGCCATCTTTCCCTTTCAGAATCAAACCCATAAACCGGATCTCGACTGGTTGTCGCAGGGAGTTCCGGATATGCTCACCGCAAATCTCCGGCATTCGCAGAGGCTTCACATACTGGCGCCGGATTCTCTAAACTCTGCGCCTGTCGCAATGAATCTATTGGCTGGAAATCCAGCGCCGAGCGAGCTGCGGGCGGCGCACGCGGCTCATGCATCCGTCTTCGTGACGGGGACAGTCACGGAGAAAGGCAATCAGCTTCAACTCGACGCGGTACTCGAGGACGCCCGCGACGGACGCATTCTGGCGACCGAACAAGAGAAAGTGCTGGAGCCGGAGGAAATTGTGTTGCAGGCCAGAGCTCTCTCCGAGCGGCTTGCAGGACACCTCGGCGTGCCGCCATCAAGCGATCCTTCTCCCGCGGAGTTGATGACCACCAGCGCCGATGCCTATCGCTACTATATTGTCGGCGTGGAGCGCGCCCAGACCTTTCAGAATGCCCAGGCCATCGATTTCCTCCGCAAGGCGATCAGCGCCGATCCGAACTTCGCCATGGCGTACGCCCGCATCGGCTACGCCTATGCCGTATCCGACTTCGATCCGCAGCAGGCGATCCCCTATCTCCAGCGAGCGTCGCAGCTGGCAAAAAATCTGCCGGACAAGGATCGGATGTACATCGCGGCCTGGTATGCCATTGCCCGCGCCGATTACCAGGACGCGGCGAAGACCTTTGCCGAACTCATTGAACGATTTCCCGACGAAAGCGAGCCCTACTACCAGCTCAGCCGGCTGTTGCATGGCCAGGAGCAGGACGACAAGGCCATCGCTGTTCTTGAGCAGGGGCTGAAGCGCATCCCGAACAGCGCCAACCTCTATAACGCTCTCGGAATGTCGCTGCTCACGCTCCACCGCTATCCGGAAGCGATCCGCGCTCATGTGCGCTACGAGGAACTCGCGCCGCAGGACCCCAACTCCCACGACAGCCTGGGAATGACCTACCAGCAATCCGGCGATTACTATGGCGCGCTCACCGAATATGCGCATGCGCTGGCGATTGATCCCGAGTTTGAGCCCTCCATCGTGCATCTCGGGGACGCCTATTTTCAGCAGGGCCGTTATCGCGACGCCATCGAGGCGTATGCGCGCTATGTGCAGATAACCCACTCTCAGGACGCGAAGGCTCTTGGATACGGCGATCTCGCCGCCGTCTACCGTGCGATGGGCGACCGCGTCCTGGAGCAAAAAGCGGCGGCAAGTGAAACCCGGGAAAATCCTCGTGCTGTATGGGATTCGCTGCTGCTGGCATGGGATCGGTCCGACAAACCGGGCATCGATCGCTTGGAGCATATGCTGCAGACCGGCATACCGAATCACGAACGGGGCAACCAGTCGGATCTGCGCACTCGTTTGTACTACCAGGGCTATCTCGCGATGAAGAACGGAGATCGTCAGACCGCCATTGCTGACTTCTCTGAAGCGTTGCGGCATCTCCCGCCAAGCTCCGGCATTGATTCGCATGAAGACTGCCTCGCGAATGCTTATCTTGAATTCGGCATGCTGCCCGAGGCCGCAAAAGAGTACGAGCGGATCCTGAAGCAGAATCCTAACTACCCCATGGCCGCATTTCATCTGGGCGTGGTCTACCGTCAGATGGGGAATATCGAGGAGTCCCAGACCGCGTTCGCAGACTTCCTTACATCGTGGAGGTCCGCGGACCCGGGTATTGCCGCAGTCCAACTGGCCAAGCAGCAGTTGCAATCCGGAGGGTCATCCTCGCAGGCGGCCTTGCCTGTCCGCTTTCCCGGAAAATCTTAACGTCGGACCATCACTTTCCCACCAGGCTCGCATACTCCGGGTTCTTGTAGATGAAATCCTTCACCAACGGGCATATGACATCCACCTTCAGCCTGTTTTCTCTCGCGTAGTCGAGCGCGGTCCTGGCCAGCAAACTCGACAGTCCCCGCCCGCGCAGGGGTTCGGGAACCTCGGTGTGCCACAGCGTAATCCAGCTGTCGCTATCGGTCTCAAATTCGAGATAGGCGATGGAGCCGTTCTCCTCGAACTCGAATCTACTCTTGAGAATAGTTTTGCGCTTCTCGCTCATCGCTGCTCCGTCTCTTCAGGATAATCAACGTTACGTCGCCAATCACGCCCGATGAGAGATTTGATCTCCGAAGCCGGAAGCAACTGGCCACGATATATTTTGGTTATGACTTTTGCTTTCGGGATTGGCCCAATTTGTCCGACCGCCATCCTGCAGATGCCTGCGTAATCAAATCACAAGTATTTCCTAAGGCTCTCGTGATCAAGTCCCTGCTCCCCATAGAAGCCATCGCCGCAAAGCTCGACCTTCCCGATTCCATCTACGAAAGGCGCAGCCCCATCAGCGCCAAGCTCAGCCTTCATCTATTGCATGATCCGCGCTTCGATCACCGAGGCAAGCTCATCCTGGTCACCGCGACCACCCCAACCGTTTCGGGTGAAGGCAAAACAGTTACGTCGATCGGCCTCGTGCAGGGACTGGAAAAAATCGGGAAGCGCGCTATCATCACCTCGCGCGAGCCATCCCTGGGTCCCGTCTTCGGCATGAAGGGGGGAGCCGCCGGAGGCGGCCGGTCGCAGATCGAGCCCGCCGAGAAGATCAATCTGCATTTTCACGGCGACTTCCACGCCATCACCTCCGCGCACAATCTGCTCTCCGCGCTCATCGACTCGCATCTCTTCCATGGCAACTCGCTCGACCTCGATCCCGCTGCAATCACCTGGCCTCGCGCCCTCGACATGAACGATCGCGCCCTGCGCGACATTATCGTCAGCGTCACAGCCCCGGAAAAGCGGCAGCGCGACGGCAGTAACCGCGCAGCTCAATTTCTCATCACCGCGGCATCTGAGATCATGGCCATACTCGCCCTAGCCGAGAGCCGCGAAAACCTCCGCCAGCGCCTGGCTCGCATCGTGATCGGATCGAATCGTGCAGGCGAGCCCGTCCGCGCAGCCGACCTCAACGCGACGGGACCGATGATGGCTCTGCTCAGCGAGGCCATTCTCCCTAACCTCGTTCAGACCACCGAAGGCACCCCCGCGCTCGTGCACTGCGGCCCATTTGCCAATATCGCGCATGGCACAAGCTCGGTTATCTCGCAGAAAATAGGTCTTCGTCTTGCGGACTACGTCGTCAATGAGACCGGGTTCGCATCCGACCTGGGCTTCGAAAAGTACATGGACCTGGTAATGCCCTCGTCCGGCATCAAGCCCTCCGTCGCCGTGCTCGTCACGACCGTGCAGAGCGTACGCAATCAGGGCGAAGGGGATTTACAATCAGGATTTCGTAATCTCGAGAAGCACATCTCCATCGTGCGCGAATTCCACCTGCCGGCCGTAGTTGCCATCAACCGCTTCCCGCAGGACACCGAAGCCGAGTTAGCTACTCTGAAAGAATTCTGCGAGACCCATGGAGCCTCCTTCGCACTTTCCGAAGCGTTTGCGAAGGGCGCAGAAGGCGCGGTAGATCTGGCCGAAAAAGTGGTCGAGGTCCTCGATTCCAATCCCGACCCGGAGCCGGTTTCAACCTACAGCGCATCCGACTCGCCGACTGAAAAGATCACTAAGGTGGCCCGCTCCGTATACGGCGCGAGCGGAATCGAACTCAGTCAGCAAGCGCAACAGAAGCTGGAACGCTTTGAGCGCTGGGGGTTTGGCCATCTGCCGGTCTGCATCGCCAAAACGCAGTATTCGCTCTCCGACGATCCAAAGCGCATGGGCGCCCCGACCGGCTGGACCCTCCATGTCACCGATGTCGCCCTTTCGGCGGGAGCCGGCTTCCTCGTCGTGATTTCCGGCGCCATGATGCTCATGCCCGGCCTGCCCAAGGCCTCGCGCGCAATGGAGATTGACGTCGACGAACAAGGCGAGATCATCGGCATGTCTTGAGTATGCCGACAGATTGGGGCCACGCCGCTAGATCGGGTTGCCGTTGTCGTTCGTGTTCCACGATTCAGTCTGGAAAGCCAGGAAGACGGCGACCCAGGTTTGCAAAGGATTGGAGTTGAGGCTCGGCATCTGCACAAACATGGCGCCGTCCTGCCAGATTCCGTTGTCACCCGCATAATCTCCAGGAACCGGATTGCCCTGGTTCATATGAATATCGTGGATGCCGTCCACCTCTCCCGAGTCGGCATAGGCGCTCCCAAAAGCGTACAAAGTAGCGTTGCCATCGGAGATCGCCTGGCTGATCAATAGCGTCACCGCATTTGTGAGTGCTTGAGCGCGCAGGCTGGCTGAATCCGGGCGCTGTCCCTTTGCCGCCTTCGACGCGTTACCCGCGCTGATCTTTTGCGGCAGAAGTGTGAGACTGGCCTCGGTGATCATCGGCTGCCCGTTAATCTGCTCTCTCACGAAGTCGAGAGCAAGGCCACCGGACTGGCTCTGCAGCGAGGTCATTCCGCTGGGCAGAGCCGCGAGAACGGCAACGTCGGGTGGCGTAAATGTATGGTCGATGTCATACAGAACCTCGGAACCGTCAGTCGATTCAATATTGACAGCGACCGTGAACGGACCGCCTGTTGCCTCGACAGTAATCTGGTAATGAGTGCTGCTGCCCGACACGATTTTTCCCGCGGTCGGCTTCCCCTTGAGAACGCTGTAGTTCTGAACCGGCATGCTGCCCTCCCGTACCTCTTTAGGATGCAACACACGATTTCGATCGAACAACATGCATACCGTTAACAAATCGCACTGCGTGCGATGTTCGGTCGACCGGCAACCAGAAGCTGCTTTGCGCTCATGTCTTTCGATTTCCGCGTTATGCGTCTGCGGTAGCCATCCCGTTGGAACCAGGAAGGCTATGGCCGCGCTGAAAGATTGCGCGGGTGATCAGCGCGGATACTGCTGACGCCGGCTCATTGAGTAGCCTGGAAACACGGCTCGTCGGCATCAGAGGTACCAGATTCAAAAGAAATGCGAGCCGGCGAAGATCGGGCAGCTCGCATAGCCCGACCGGGCCCACTGGAGGTCCATCGATCTCGTCGTATCCCTGCTCGGGCAGATTCAGCACGGCGATCGCCTCGTTGATCAGCGTGTCCCGCGCCCGGTCATAAGTGGGCGCTCCGCCGAATGGAGTGCCTTCCAGTCGTGCCACCAACCGCACCATCACACATTCCACCAGAGCGACGTCCGCGACGAGGTACCACGCCAGCCTCGCGAATTCATCGAGATTTTCGAGAAGAAAATAACACCATCCACGCCTGATCCGCTTCCGTTCGGGAAGCGTCTCCGGCATAAGTGCTGCAGTGCTCATGATGATTCTCCTGGTCTTCCATCGGGCCCTGTCGTTCAGAGATGCACGTCACACGCCAATCGATCGCCAGCTCCGTATCCCTGGTGCAAATTAAGCGTCGAAGGTAATGCCATACACCGCTCGCGAATAAATTCGCATTCAGCTGTCGAAACCGCTGTCGATCGATGGACAAACAACTCGGCTCCGACATCGCCCGCATGCTTAAAATCCGTAGTGATCTGAGGTAGCTGCGGTAGAAAATATCCACCTACCCTGCAATATTGGACGTCTGCCGAGTTCTTTCCGGCTCGTTCTTCTTTTCGAAAACCGGAAGAACACTCGCCGTCATCGCAGAATCCGGCAAAGAGGCTCTATCGCTTTTGGATATCAGCAAGCAGGCGGCATCAAAAGACGTCCGCCGCGGCCCGTCGGTCGCGATTGGATTGGCAACCCGCACTGAAACGCAGGAAGGCGGCAGCCAGGACTAACGGTTGTCCAGCTACCGCCCATTGGCTGCGCAACGAGCGGCTAATGCATCAATCACAATGCTGATTCCGGAACCATCAATTCCGAAGAATCTCCTTCAACGAGGGCTCTTTAGCATCCGGCAGCTGGACTCCCAGAATGCTGGCGATGGTCGGAGCAACCTGCAGATTGGACACAACGCCGAGGTGAATGCCCGGCTTGATTGCCGCGCCTGAAGCCACAAAGAGGGCCTGCATGTCCGGCATTGAATTGAGATACCCATGCTGGCCGCGAGCCGGATTCGTGTGCGTCAGCGGTCCAGTGATCTCATCGCTGAAGGCATAATCCGGCGCGGCTGCAAGGTAAAGCTGCGGAGCCTGATCCGAGACCGCATCGGAAGGTAGGCCGAGCGAACGCGCCTCCTCATTCGTGTAGACATGCTCAATGCCAGGCATCTTGGAGAAATATTCTTTCAGCCTGGGCATGATCTGGACACGCTGGTTCGCGTCACGAATATAGAGCGACGCGGCCCCTCCTTCGGCTTTCACCCAGACCTCTCCCACGTACTTCTTACCCTCCTGGTGAATCAAGCCCAGATTGAGAAGCGCCGCGTTGGGACTGATCGTGTGCGTGTACGTCGTGAAGCCGTGGTCAGAGGCAATGATGAAGGTCGTCCGGTCGAGGATGCCGGCCCGCTGCACTGCTTCGACGACCCGCTGTAAACAGTGATCGGCATAGGCATAGGCCGCGTAAGCCGCAGGCGTAAGTGGACCATACTCGTGCTGGATAGAGTCAGTCTCAAGCAGATGCAGCAGCAGCAGATTCGGCGTATGTTTCTCGATGATGTCAACGGCGGCATCGGTCCAGATCTCATCACGCCACGCTGGGCTGCTATTCTCCCC
>Ga0210388_10000860_pt1 | contig 24085 bp, 16 predicted proteins | sample IncBWC19OmetaG_FD_155485 | JGI IMG/M metagenome (GOLD analysis project Ga0210388, IMG submission 155485) | Forest soil microbial communities from Barre Woods Harvard Forest LTER site, Petersham, Massachusetts, United States - Inc-BW-C-19-O ...
AGTCCGTCCGGTAACGCTTGCCACGCCTCTTCGGTCGTAAATGAGAGAACCGGGGCGAGCGCCGTGAGGAAACGGGCGAGCACGTAGAACAGCGCCGATTGAGCGCTGCGCCGGCGAAAATCGCCGGCGGCGCGCGAGTAGAGCGGATCTTTGAGCGCATCGAAGTAGAGGCTCGACATCGCGCTCTCGAACTCGACGACGCGCAGGTAGGCGTCGTGAATCTGACAACGGTCGTACGCGTTCTTAACGTCGGTGACGAACGTATCGGTGACGGCGCAGGCGAGCCGGTCGATCGGCTCCATGGCATCACGGGCGACGATGCTGAGGGGCTCGAGATCGTAGAGGTTGGAGAGCATGAAGCGCATGCGATTTCGAATGTTACGGTAGACGCGTCCGACCTGGTCGACGACGTTTGGCCCGAAGCGCACGTCGTCGATAGGTTCGCACGATGCTGCCCACAGGCGAAGCACGTCGGCGCCCCAGCGATCCATCGCATCGCGTGCATCAATGCCGGTTCCGCGCGATTTTGACATCGGGCGGCCTTCCTCGTCGTTCACCCAGCCGTTTTTCATAACGCGGCGATAGGGTGCGCGTCCCTTGATCGCGACCGCGGTAATCAGCGAGCTGCGGAACCAGCCGCGAAATTGATCGCCGCCTTCCAGCACCATATCGGCCGGCCACGGCATACCGTCGCGGCCGAGCACGGCGAGATGCGTGACGCCCGACTCGAACCAGATGTCGACGATATTTTTCTCTCTTTCAAAGTGCGTACCGCCGCACTTCGGGCAGACGAAACCGGCGGGCAGATACGTTTGCACCGGATCGCTCCACCAAGCATCGGCGCCGGCCTCCCCGAACCGCTTCGCTGCGAGGCGCGCGACGCGCGCATCGAGAAAGGCCTCGCCGCAATCCAGGCAGACCAACGACGGAATTGGCGTTCCCCAGGTGCGCTGGCGCGATAGGCACCACTCCGGATGGGTTTCGATCATCTGGCGTTGCCGCGCGCGTCCCCACTCGGGCACGTAGTCGACGGCATCGGTCGCGTCGATCGCGCGTTCGCGCAACAGGTTTTGGTCCATCGCGAGAAACCACTGCGCCGTTGCGCGAAAGATCACCGGATTGTGACATCGCCAGCAATGCGGATAGGAGTGCTCGTACTCGGCCAAGCTCCAGAGTGCGCCCGAGGCGCGTAAGTCGTCGACGATCTTCGCGTTGGCGGCGAAGATATTCATGCCCGCATAGGGTCCCGCTTCGGCGGTAAATTGTCCCTTCGCATCGACCGGATTGAGAATCGGCAAGCCGTACTTCATCCCGGTGTCGAAGTCGTCGGCACCGTGACCCGGCGCCGTATGCACGGCGCCCGTTCCGGTTTCGAGATCGACGTAATCCGCCAGAACGATTACCGAATCGCGATCCATGAACGGATGACGCACCGCGAGATCGTCAAGATCGGCGCCGCGAGCGCGCCCTAATCGCTCCGCCTCACCGAAGCGCGAACCCAGCGATTGCGCCGCGAGCGCCTCGGCGACGATCAAGGCTTCGTCACCGATGCGGTAGAGAGCGTAGAACGCATCCGGACGCAGCGCGATCGCCACGTTCGCCGGAAGCGTCCACGGCGTCGTGGTCCAAATGAGGACTGAAACTTTTCCATCAAACGACGAAACGTTCATCGCTTCGAGTATCCGCTTCTTCTGTTGGTCATCCGCGGTGAAGCGCACGTAGATCGAGGGCGAGATCTTCGTCTCGTACTCGATCTCGGCTTCAGCGAGCGCCGTTTCGTCGTGCACGCACCAGAGCGTCGAGCGCAATCCCTTATAAATCTGCTGCCGCTCGGCAAGGTCGGCAAGTGCATTGACGATCGTCGCCTCAAAGGACGGATCGATCGTGCGGTAGGGGCGATCGAAGTAACCAAAGTTGCCCATTCGCACGCGCTGCTCGCGCTGGCGATCGAGCCAAAAGATCGCGCGTTCGCGGCAGCGGGCGCGTAGCTCGAGGGGATCGATCGTGTGAAAGTCCGTGATCCCTAAGTACTTCAGCGTCTCGTACTCAATCGGTAGGCCGTGCATGTCCCAGCCTGGCACGAACTTCGCGTACTTGCCATCGAGCAAGGCGATCTTCACGAAGATATCTTTGAGCACCATGCCCAGGAAGTGGCCGACGTGCAAGTCGCCGTTGGCATAGGGCGGTCCATCGTGAAAGATCCACGGTCCGTTGGGAGCGTTGCGCTCGACGCGGCGATGGTAGGTCTGCCGTTCTTGCCACCACGCAACGCGGTCGGGCTCGCGTTTGGAGAGCTCCGCCTTCATCGGGAAGGTGGTCTTGGGCAGATTCAGCGTCTGCCGGTAATCGACGGTCTTACTGGCCACTCTGCGCTAGAAGCTCCCCGAGGACGTCGAAGTTGCGCTCGGCTGCCGCACGGACGGCCTCGCTGCGGTCGAGCAAGTGACGCGAGATCGCGTCCCGTTGCGCGATCAGACGATCGACGGCCGCGTCGATGGCGCCGTCATCCGGACGGCGAGTGCCTACACTCCAGATCGGCTCGAGCGGATACTGCAGATCTTCGCAGAGCGCCGTCACCTTCGGATCGTACGCGATCGCGAGGAACGGCACGGCGTATCTTGCGGCCAGGACAAGCGCGTGCAATCGCATTCCGATGACGACCCGTGCGCCTCGCACGATCGCGGCGGCCTTTTCCAGCGAACACTCGGGAAGGAGCACCGGGCTCGACGCGCACGCGCGAATGACGTCGGCCGAGACCGCCGCATCGCCGGCACCGCCTAATGGAAGGAAGGCCGTTCGGACGCCGTGCCGCTGGGCGAGACGATCGACGGCACGTGCCACGACGGGCGCCGCATCGCGCAACGACGGGATCTTGCGCACGCTGACGACGGCATACGCTCCGCTCTCAGGTCCCAGCCCCTCCTCGGAGAGATCGACCCGCTCCTGGGGAAGATCGTAGAGAAAGACCGGATCGGAGGTTCGTTCGACCGGCGTTTTCGGTACGAGCCGTTGCATCAGACGGCGCGAGCGTTCGTCGCGCACGGTTGCGCGATCGAGCCCTTTGCAGAACTGCGCCACGATCAACCGGCCCCAAAAGTCGAGCGGCCCGACGGACTGCGCAAAGACCATCGTCTTACGCCGCGCCCGAATCGCCTCGCGCAAGATTGCAGCATAATAGAGCAGGCTGCGAAAGCTCGTCGCATTCTGCAGCAAGCCGCCGCCTCCGGAAATCACGACGTCGGCCCGCCCGATCGCCGAACGGACCGCGCGCCAATCCCAGCGCGGGACCGCGTCGATGCCGTAGCGTGTCGCCGTCATCTTCGGGGAGGCCGAAAGCACCTCCAGACGCGCCCACGGAAAGCGGCAGCGCGTGCGTTCGACGATCACTTCGAGCAACGCTTCGTCACCGAGATTTCCAAAGCCGTAGTAGCCGGAGAGCAGCGCGCGCATTAATGGCGGCCGGTAACGAGCCGGAACGCCGGGATGCGGCGGTAGATCCAGATCGCCAGCGCGCCGATGATCACTCCGATGACCAGCCCGTTAACGATACGCAATATCGAGATTTCAAGCGGCGTGTGAAGGTGCGAGAAGGTGTCGATGATGTCACCCACGCCGACTCCGATACCCAGCGCCAGAAGCCATCCAATCACGCGCCGATGCGCGGGAAGCAGTGCCGGCAAAAGCATCAGGCACGGGAAGCCGATCAGAAACTCCTTGAAGCGGGGACGTACGCTCAGCACGTGCGTGAGCGCGTGGCGCAGCGTCAGCTCGAACTGCGAAGGCGAGATATCGCTCTCGTTGCCGCTGCGCGCGATCATGAGCGCGCCGAGCGCGACGATCGCGAGACCCGCCAGCAGTTGATAGGTAAGCACCGGCGAGAGAAAGACATCGCCCGGGCGCTGCACTCCCGACCCGAAACGACGGTCGAAGAGATAGAGCGCGAGGGCGATCAAGGGCGGCAGCGCCAGGATGAGCCGAACGCCGCGGAAGCGTTCGATCTCTTCCATCGTCAGCGGCGAGCTCAGGACGCCCACCACCACGAGCGCGCCGAGCAAGGCGACACCCGTTGCGGCCAGCGTCCAACCAAGACTGCGAAGCAACTGCGTGCCGGAGGCCGCCGCGGGCTGCTCGGTCCACGCGGGAATCAAGACGAGCAGCGCCGCCGTGGCGAAGAGCAGCCCTCCCGCAAGCGCGATAGCGGAGCGCGCGAAGGCGTCGTGATGCGCCACGACGCCCGCGACGTAGAGCGCGACCGTCAGTGCGTACGCCGTAACCGCGTAGCGGCGCCGGTACCAACCGAAGGCGTCAAGCAGCAGCACGAAAATCGAGGGAACCGCCAGCGCCGCCAGACCAACGAGAACCCGGTTATTTCCGCGATAGAGCGGAATCGGGGTTGCTCGGCCGAGCCGAAAGCCGTTAGCCCGCAGCTCGTCGGCGATCTGCTTGACCATCTCGACGTTCGTCGCTTCGACCGAGAGCGTCCCGTCTTGGTGCGGCCACGGGCGCAAGTAGACCACGCGAATGTTTCGCTCGCGAACTCCAAGAACGTAACGCTCGATCGCCTCGTCGAGCCGGAGTTTGTCGAGCTCTCCCTTGGCGATCGCCTGCACGCGCACCGTTCGCCCCGGAATGAGCCGCGCAAGCGTGTCACTTCCCTTCTGGACCTGACTCGGATCGTACGTTTCGATCGAGCCGAAGTTGAAGCGGTGGAGTTTGAAAACGTTCGCGGTATCTTCTAAGTGATCGGGATAGCCGAGGACCTGATTGGTCAGACCGAAGAAAATTACGGTCGAGACCTTCGGATCGTATCGTAGCACGTCGTTAAAGAGCGCATTGATCTGCGGAAAAGCGAGGCGTTCGTCGTTCTGAAAACGCGGAACGACCAGTAACGCGAGTCGGCGGGCCAGTTCGACTTGGTCAGTCGGTATGCCCAGCGCCGTGGTATTGAAGAAATCGATCTGCGTGCGCACTTCGATCAGCCATGGCCGCGTGGCGCGCAACACCCGAACGCTCCTGGGCATGAAGTGCAAGCGCAGCTGGGTGAGGTAGCGATCGTAGGTCGACGGATCGGAGACCAGCAGATAGACCGCCCCCGGGCGAATTTGCCCCGTCCGAACCAGCCTTGCCAGCAGGGGATCGCTGATCGGCCCCAGGCGCGCCTGATTAATGAGCGCCGCGCCGGTGGTCGCGAAAGCCTTTTCGTTATTTCCAACATTCGCGCCGAGCTCTTCAGTTAACGCCAGCGACGTCAGCCCGGCGCGGCGCAGCGCGACCAGAAACGCCGGAGTGTTGTAATCGAACGACCGCGCCATCGCATCGAAGTCCGTAAAATCCATCGCCAGCTCGACCCGCCGAGCCTCTCCCTCGACGCGCAGCCGGAAGAAGGCCACGGCAAGCGACGCGACCAGGGCAACGATCAAGACGAGTGCGGCGTAGCGCGTTCGCGGGGTAAAGAGCGTCACGAAGCGCCTCTCATTCGACCGAGCCGGCGCTTTTTCTGCCGGCAGTCACAGAAGGGCCCGCCAAAGGCGAGCCCCGCTGCCGTCGCGTATGCGCGGATCCCGTTTTTTTGGGGACGCGCATACCGGGTGTGGGCGACGATCTAGAGTTCGCTGCGTTCGCTCGCTGCCCACCGATCGAGCGGCGCACGCGGCCGGGTTTCAACGGTAGCAAATTATTTCGCCGATTTCAATCCGGCCATTTTGGCGAACGCTTTTCGAGAAATGCGGCGATACCTTCGCGCGCATCGGCGGCCAACGCGTTTTCGGTCATGACTTCCTTGGCATACGCGTAGGCGGAGTCTTGATCGAGCTCGATCTGCGCGTAGAATGCCGCTTTACCGAGTTCCACGATGCCGCGGCTCGCCGAGACGATTTGGCCGGCGAGCGCGAGCGTTTCGGCATGGAGCCGATCGGGCGGGACGACGCGATTCACGAGACCCCACGCAAGCGCCGTTGGCGCGTCGATGGTTTCACCGGTGAGCAACATCTCCATCGCGCGTTTCCGCCCGACCGCTCGCGTAAGCGCCACCATCGGCGTGCTGCAGAAGAGCCCGATGCGAACGCCCGGCGTCGCGAACGTCGCGTCGGTCGAGGCTACCGCGAGATCGCAAGCGGCGACCAGCTGACATCCCGCGGCGGTCGCGACGTGCGCGACCTCGGCGATGATCGGCTGAGGAATCGCCACCATGCGCGCCATTAGGTCAACGCATGCGTCGAAGATCGTCCGATAGGTTTGGGCATCGCGGTCGAGCAGCTCGCGGAGATCGTGACCTGCCGAGAATGCCCGCCCCTCGCCGCGCAGAATGATAACGCGGATCGAGCGGTCTTGCGCGAGCTGCGCGAGCGCGGCGTCGAGTTCGCGCATCATCGCCAGCGAAAGCGCGTTGCGCTTCTCGGGCCGGTTCATCGAAAGGACGGCGACCACGCCCTCGCGCTCGATTTTAATGTCCGCGTATGTCTGCAGCGTATTCATAACAATCCTATTTCATGGGCGATGACCGTCGACTACGCGCCCAGTTTATCCTGAGCGAGCGAAGCTTGTCATCCTGTAGCGGAGCGCCGGAGGCGCGTAGCCGCAGGACGAAGGGCGCCTCCGCTCAGATGACCGGCAGGTAAAATGGGCGATGACGGGCTCGAACCGCCGACATCCTCCTTGTAAGGGAGGCGCTCTCCCAGCTGAGCTAATCGCCCCTGCGCAAGAGGAATTCGCTTCGCCGGTTGCCGTTCTTGCAAGCCGCCGGGCGATGTTTAACGCACGCTGAGAATCGGGAACCTTTTCATTGAGACCTGGAAATCTTGAACAAACACTACCGGGCTACAATTACGAGCGATATCCGCAATGTGGCAAAAGCCCGTGAGGGCGTAGCCGATTTTGCGCTCGATTGCGGCTTTGCGAAGGAAGCGGTTGCCGACGTCCGCCTCGCCGCGGGCGAAGCCTTGAGCAATGCCGTCGAGCACGTTACGAGGACCCGGTCGGGACGAATCATCGTCGACTGCAGTTTCGATGGCTCGGCCCTAACCGTCGCGATCCACGGTGGCGGCCCCGGCTTTCCCGCACCCTCGGACCAGGTCAGCGTCCAGCCCAACGATCGCGGTCGGGGCTTCGGCATCTTCTTGATGCGTCGCTTGATGGACGAAGTCTCATTCGCGCGCAACGGCGCCATCGTTCGGCTCCGTCGCCGGATTTAGGTCCTCCTAGGAACCCGAGCCGATCTTCTTCTGGAGCAGCGTGACGGCGGCGCGCAGTTGGGCGTCGCTGTCGACCTCGCCGAAGCGCGCGTCGCGGTTTTCCACGACGGCGAGGTCGGGGTCGATGCCGCGCAGATTGATGTCTCGGCGGTTCGGCGTAAGGTAGTGCGCCGTGGTGATCTTGATCGCCGCGCCGTCCGGAAGCGGGGTCAGCGTCTGCATCACGCCCTTGCCGAAAGTTCGCGAGCCGACGAGCATGCTAATGCCGTCGTCCTGCAGCGCGCCCGCGGTGATCTCCGACGCCGAAGCCGTGTATTGGTTCACCAGCACGGTGGTCGGCACCGTAATCGAAGGATCGCTGTCTGAGTCGATGGTGGTTGCGTGCTGACCGCGTTCCTCGACCGTCACTAACGCCTTGTTTGCAATAAAGCGCGAACTGATGTCGAGCGCCGAGTTGACGTAGCCGCCCCCGTCGTTGCGCAGATCGAGAATCAGCGCCTTCGCGCCAAGGTCGTTCAAGCGCGCCACCGCGGTGTCGAACTCCTTGGGGGTCTCGCGGCCGAACTCCATCACCCAGACGTATCCGATCGCGCCAGGCAGCATTTTGTAGACGACCGTCGGAGGCTGCACGTCTTCCCGCGTAATCGACACGACCGCGGGCGCTTGCGGACGCTGCAACGTAACGGACACGGCGGTGCCCGCTTTGCCGCGCAGTCGCCGGCTCACACCGTCGACGCCAAGACCTTTCGTCGAAACTCCGCTCACGGCGGTGATGACATCGCCGACCGCGAGTCCCGCGCGTTCGGCGGGCGTGCTCGGCAATACGTACGAGATGCGCACGAAGCCGGAGTCAACGTCGGGCTGGATCATGACACCGATGCCGCCGATGCGGCTTGGGTCGAGCGCTTCGTTGAACGCCTTGAACTCCGCCGGTGTAAAGAACTGCGTGTAACGATCGTTCGTCGCCTTTGCCATCGCATCGATCGCGGCATAAGCAAAATCGCTCGGGGATGCATGCGCCGCGCTTGCTGCCGACACGATCGCGCTTTGCAGCTCGGCCGACGTCGCATCTCGATCGTCCTCGACGTGCAGCGCCGGCGGCGGGATCGCAACGCCGTGTTTGCGCGCGGCTTCGGCGAGCGCGTCGGAGGCGGCCGCAAGCAGCGTTTGCGGATCGACCGGATCGTAGTACGTGCTGGTTAAAAGTTGAAAGCTCTCGGCAACGTCGCCGGAGACTTGATTTGGCAGCACGCTATCTGCAGCGGTTGCGTTAACGCAGAGCGCAACGAAGAGCGCCGATACGAGTGCGGCGCGCCCAAAACCCTGAGGAGTCGGCATCATGAACCCTTTCTTCCCTGTCTATCGGCAGAACGCATGGCGGGCGCCAGCCGTTTCAAGCCGACGCGGCCGCGCGACGAAGCCGGTCCATCATGGCCAGTCCCAGCCCGGTCTCTGGCAGGGGCTGGGCGTCGATGCGCTCCAGCCCGATCGCGTCAAGGGCGTGGAGCGCCTCGAAGAAGCGAGCAGCAGCTTGGCGCAGATCGCCGGTGGGCGAGAGTCGCTCGGCCGCAGCGTACCCCGGAAACTCGTCGCACAAGGTGAGCGCAGCCGCGTGCGTGCGCTCGTGTTTGGGCACCTGCGACGGATCGATCACCTGCAACCGCGTTCGCGGCGCGTAGTGCTGCGGCAGCCGGCCGGGTGCGAGGACGGCTCCCTCGCGGGGACGCGTCAACGGACCGACGACCGCCTCGATTGCTTCCACCGGGATCGCTCCAGGCCGCAGCAGCACCGGCCCCGGATCGAAGGCGACGATCGTGGACTCGAGCCCGTGATCGCTGCGCCCCGCGTCGAGAATGAGGTCGACGCTCGCCCCGAGCGCCTTCGCCACGTGCTCGGCGCGGGTCGGGCTGAGCGCGCCGAAGGGATTCGCACTGGGTGCCGCGATCGGCGCTTGGAGCCCGGCCAAGAGCGCGCGCGCGACCGGATGGGAGGGGATCCGTACGGCGACGGTCGGCGCTCCGGCCGTCACCAAGTCGGGAACGGCTTCGCGCTTGCCGAGCACGAGCGTCAGGCCACCCGGCCAGAAGCGCTCGGCGAGCCTCTCGGCGATCGGCGAGAGCTCGAGGGCGACCTCTTCGAGCATCGCACGATCGAGCACGTGGACGATGAGCGGATCGAAGCGTGGGCGTTGTTTGATTTCGAAGATTCGCGCGACCGCTAAGCGATCGAAAGCAAGCCCACCGAGGCCGTAGACGGTTTCGGTGGGGAAGGCGACGGTGCCGCCCGCACGCAGGACCTCGATCGCGCGCGCGATGCCGGCCGGTCCGGCGGCCAAGATGGGCACGCGCGCACCTTCGCCCACCAGGCAGCCAAACTCCGGCAAGCCGGCGCTTGCAACAGAAGGGATGGCGCCCGTGACAGGGTGATAATGCTCAAAGACTTATGAGGGGATTCCATCGCACGCGGGCGCCGTTGCCGCTCGTCGCGCTTTTCTGCGCGGCGTTGCTTCCGGTTGTGCTTTATGGTTGCGGCGGCGGGGGTTCCGATAGCTCGCCGGCAGGTCCGTTTCTGCCGCCACCTCCGGCCAAGAAGGGTAAGCATTTCACGCACATCGTGATCCTCGTTCAGGAGAACCGCACGTTCGACAACCTCTTCGCGACCTATCCGGGAGCCGACGGAGCCACAGTCGGCAAGACGCATAACGGAACGCTGCGTCTTCGCAAGGCTGACCTCGAGAGCATCGTCTCGCCCAATAACGGCTATCCGTTTTGGCTGCGCGCCTGCAATCGTCGCGGCAATGCGTGCCGCATGAACGGCTTCGACACTATCCCGATCGGGAGCGTGCCCGGCACGTACGTTTACCAGTACGTCAATCCCGCGCAGATCCGGCCATACTGGGATCTGGCCGGCAGTTACGTTTTGGCCGACCACGTCTTTCAGACCCAGGGCAGCGGCAGCTTCACCGCCCATCAGGATTTGATTCGCGGCGGCACCGATATCAACGGCTCGCAGAGCCTGATCGATTTTCCGGACGGCCGGCCATGGGGATGCGACGCCCCGTCGGGAACGGTGACCACGCTGATAACGACGGCGAATCAGTACCTGCACTATCAAGGCCCGTTTCCGTGCCTGTCGTACCGGACGCTGCGCGATCTCCTCGATCCCAACGGCATTTCGTGGCGCTACTACGCGCCGACCGTCGGTGATAGCTTCGGCGGCGATCTTTGGAACGCGTTCGATGCGATCGCAGCCGTTCGCAACGGACCCGAGTGGCAAACGAATCAAGTTTCACCCGAGACGAAGATTTTCACCGATATCGATCGCAACACGCTGCCCGCAGTCTCGTGGGTGATACCGGACTATCCGAATTCCGATCATCCCGGCGACGGCTCCGATAGCGGTCCGTCGTGGGTCGCGCAGGTCGTCAACGCCATTGGCGAGAGCAAAGCGTGGAATACGACCGCGATTCTCGTCGTTTGGGATGATTGGGGCGGATGGTACGATCACGTCGCGCCGCCAGGGCCGTTTCGTTCCGGCGGTCTCGGCTTTCGCGTTCCGCTGCTCGCGATCTCACCGTATGCGAAGGAAGGTTACGTTTCGCACGGCGTGTACGAGCTCGGTAGCATCGTTCGGTTCGTCGAGGATAACTGGAAATTGGGGCGTCTCGGCACGACCGACGAAACGTCCGCCGATTTCGCCAATGACTTTTTCGACTTCACTCAAGCACCGCGCAAGTTCGTTCCGTTACACGCCGAGTATTCGAAATCGCATTTCGTTCACGAGACTCCATCGAACCATCCGGTCGATGAAGAATAAATAACTTGGATTAGTGATGTTTATCAACGTTTCGACAATAGTACGCTCGGTGCATGGAAAATGCGAGCGGGCGGCGAACTTGGGTATTAATTCGATATGCGTACCTTAGAGAAGCCTCCAGGTTCCACTTCCACCCGCACGGCAACCGCTGCCCGCACGATCGCCGGCGACGCGCGCGTAGGTGCCGTCCCGGTCGTGCTTTCCGACTTCGAAACGGTTGAGGTCACGGCTCCGGTCGCGCAAGACGAGCTCAAGCAGATTCAAGCTCACTTTATGACGGTTGCCCAGTGCTCGGTGCGTGGAATCACCGACCCCGCCGAACGCGCAAAGGCGGCGCAGGCGCTGCACGAACGCATGGCGCGCTACGGCACCTCATCGGAGTACATCGCGCGGCGGCAAGTCAGCGTGCTGCATTCGCGATTCGTCAAGCACGATCCCGATAACGCATTGGAGGCGATCCGTCGCTACGGCGGTCTTCGCAATCCCAGCGGCGAGACGCTGGACGAACGCATGACCCTTTTCGAAGAGATCGCCTGCGACGTTTTCGAACGCGTCTATCGCGACCAAGAGACGCCGCCCGACGATATCGTGCACGTGAGCTGCTCGGGGTACGTATCGCCAAGCCCCGTTCAGAGCTTCCTCTCGCGGCGGAGATGGCTCGACGTCGGCGTGACGCACTCGTATCACATGGGCTGCTACGGCGCGTTTCCGGCCGTGCGGACGGCGCTCGGTCTGGTCGGGTCTTCCTACGCATCGCTGCCCGTGCGCAAACGCCGCGTGGATCTCGTTCACACGGAGTTTCTCTCACTGCACTTCGATCTGCTCGGCGAGGAGCCCGACAACCTCATCACCTCGACGCTCTTCGCCGACGGCTTCATCAAGTATACCGCGTATCCGGAGTCCGAGTTTGCCAAACGCGGCCGCGCTGGGCTGAAGGTCCTCGCGATCGAGGAGCACATTCTGCCTGACTCGCTTTCGGAGATGACGCTGCGGCCCGGTCCGCTGCAGTTCGACATGTCGTTATCCAAGCGCGTGCCGTTTATGATTCGCGATTCCATTGCCGACTTCGTGCGTTCGATCTGTACGCAAGTAGCGATCGATTTCGAGCGCGAGAAAGATGCGATGATCTTCGCGATTCATCCCGGCGGCCCGGCGATTCTCAACCAGATTCGCGGCAAACTCGGTATCGAAGAATCCGCGGTCGCGTTGAGCCGCAAAGTACTCTACGAACATGGCAACATGGCTTCCGCAACCGCACCGCACATCTGGCAGCTGATCGTCGATTCGCCCGACATCCCAGTAGGATCGAAGGTCATGAGCATGGCGTTCGGGCCGGGCTTAACGGTTATCGGGGCACTCTTCGAGAAAGTATAATCGCGATGGCTACTACCGATCCTAAGTCACCGCAGAAATTCTCCGTGCCGGGGCCCTTCTATTGGGGCGTCCGCGGGGTGCACGCGGCCGCGCCGCTTTTCGTCGCGCTCGGTAACTTGGAGACGCAGCTGCTAGCGGGCCGCCTGGCTTCACAACGCGTCGACCGCCCCGTCTACATCTGCGGCCTCCCCCGTGCTGGAACGACGATCACGCTGCAGATGCTTAGCGAGCATCCGGACGTCGTCACGCACAAGTATGCCGACTTCCTCATGCCCTACATGCCTTGGGTTTGGAACAACGTCTTCCCGCGCATCCCCGTAGATGCGATGCGCAAGCCGGTACCGCGCATCCACCGCGACCGAATCGAGGTCACCCGCGACAGCGCCGAGATGGGCGAAGAGATCCTCTGGGAACACTTTTTCCCGCAGATTCACGACGAGACGAAATATAACGTTCTCGACACGACAACTTCGAATCCGGCGTTCGAGCACTTCTACAGCGATCACTTGCGGAAGCTCGCGCTGGTGCGCGGCCGTTCGCGCTACGTCAGCAAGGCGATCATGTGCGTAGTGCGCATGCAGTATTTGCGTCGCCTCTTCCCGGATGCGCGTTTTCTGCTCTACGTGCGCAACCCCATCGATCACGTCGCATCGTTGATCAAGCAGGATCGGATCTGGGCCGAGCTGGAGCGTTCCGACCCTCGACAGATCGAGATCATCGAGCTCACCGGACACCATGAGTTCGGCACGCGCCAGGTGATGGCCAACGTCGGGAATCCCGACGAGCTGCGCGAGATTCGCCGGCTCTTCGACGCGGGTAAGTGGGCTCAATCGCGTGCGCGCTATTGGGCATACATGTACGGTTTTGTCGCTCGTCAGCTGGACTCAGATCCCGACCTGGCGCGCAGCGTCTGCGTTGTACGCTACGAAGACCTCTGCAGTGACTCGCTTACCACCATCGACCGAATTCTCGCGCACACCGGTCTCGAGCCGCAGAGCTTTGCGGCCGCGCGAGAAACCTACAGCAAGAAGCTCTCGTTTCCGGATTACTACAAGCCGGCGTTCGACGCCGATACGCTGGGAGAAATCGTTGCCGCTACCAGCGGCATCGCCCAGCGATTTGGTTACGACGTCGCCGCCATCGCCGCGAAAGTCGGAGGTCCTCCGCCCGAACCTACGTCCGTCTAATCGGAGGCGTCATTGATATATCGAGGCTGCTTGAGAGCCTGCGCGCTCGGCGCCGGCATAGCGCTGGCATCTTGCGGCGCCGGGAGTAGCGGAGGCGGCGGGCTCGCGCCGCCGCCGACCGGAGACAACGGCCACCATCACCATGGATCCGGAAGCGGCGCAATCCAGCATGTCGTGCTGATGATTCAGGAGAACCGCACGTTCAACAACCTTTTCGCGGGATTTCCCGGGGCGACCAGCACGAAGGTCGGTTGGGGACTCGTTGCCAACGGCAACGGATATAAGAAGAAAAAGATCGAGCTGACGGCCGCCAATCTCACCGATCACGGCAACGTCACCCACCTCTATAAAGCGTTTCTGGTCGGCTACCACAACGGCCACATGGACGGCTTCAACCTCATCAAATACGTCGTCTCGGGTCAGCCCGAGGGCAAAGCGCCGTACCAATACGTCAAGCACTCCCAGATCGTGCCATATTGGGACATCGCGCACCAATGGGGCTTAGCCGACGAGATGTTTCAGACGCAGGGCAGCGATAGTTTCACCGCGCATCAGGATCTGATCCGCGGCGGCACGTTTATCGACGCCAACGAGAGCTTGATCGATCCGCCGACGACGAGCGCCGCGTGGGGATGCGACTCGAACCCGGGCGGCAAGACGACGCTGATCACGACCAAGCTGCAGCTCGAGGTCGACCAAGGTCCCTTCCCATGCTCCAACGTTTTTCCCGATTACGGCTCAAACGGCTACCCCACGCTGCGCGACTTGCTCGATGCCAAATCGGTCTCGTGGAAATACTACACGCCAGTCTGGAAGAACAACACGCCGAGCGCGCTCTGGGACGCGTTCGACGTTATCGCGCCGGTTCGGTATGGGCCGGAATGGACCGACGGGCACATTGCTTCACCCGAAACGAGCATCTTCAACGACATCTCAAACGGCGCGCTGCCGTCGATGTCCTGGGTGATTCCCGACGCGCAGAACTCCGATCATCCGGGCTATGCGCCGGAGGATACGGGTCCTTCGTGGATCGCCAGCGTCGTCAACGCCATTGGCGCAAGTTCGTATTGGAACTCGACGGCGATCATCGTCGTCTGGGACGATTGGGGCGGGTTCTACGATTCCGTTGCGCCACCGCTGCCACGTGACAATCAAGGCGGTCCCGGATTTCGGGTTCCGATGCTCGTGATCGCGCCCTACGTCATCGACGGTGGCGGAAGCCAAGGCGGTTACGTTTCGCACACGGTCTACGGCTTCGGCAGCATCATACGCTTCATCGAAGACACCTGGAACTTGGGCCGCCTGGGAACCACCGATTCAACCTGCGCGAGCATGGCCGACATGTTCAATCTGAGCCAATCGCCGCGCCCGTTTCATGCCATTCCCTCAAGCTTCTCGCGATCGTATTTCCTCCACCAAAAGCCGTCGTATCGGCCGGTCGACACCGAGTAGCTGCAGATGCGCGCGCACCCGGCCGCGCTCTGGATCGCACTCTGCACGCTAGCGGCCTGCGGCGTGGCCTGCAGCGCGGTCTCGACCGGCGCACCGCCCGGGCTACCGCTTCCCCGCGACGGCTTTGCCGGCGCGAAGAATCCGATCCGGCACGTCGTGATCGCGATTGAAGAAAACCGCAGCTTCGACGACTTCTTTGCCACATTTCCCGGCGCCGACGGCACGACGACCGGAAAGGCCGAAGCGATGCCGCCCGTCATCGCGCAGAGCTGCTCGGCGCCGATCACGAAGCCGACGACGATTCCGCTGAAGGAAGTTTCCCTCGTCGGCGACGGCAACGATCTGGATCACAACCACGCGGCCTTCGGTATATCCTGGAACCACGGCGCGATGGATGGTTTCGATCTCATCCACATCGGCGCCGGCGGCGACGGTCCACCGGCCTGCCGGTATCCGTATCAGTACGTTAATCCGAAAGAAATCGCGCCGTATTGGGAGCTTGCGCGCCAATACGTACTCGCCGATCACACCTTTCAAACTCAGGGCAGCGGGAGTTTTACCGCGCATCAGGATCTCATCGCCGGCGGGACGCAAATTTCGGCGAACGAGGCGTTGATCGATACGCCGACGTTCTTTCCGTGGGGCTGTGATGCGAATCCGCCGGTTCGCACCGCAATCATCAAACGGGGTAGCAATCGGGTCTACCGCTACGCTGGTCCGTTTCCGTGCTTAAAGTACGCAACGATGCGCGATCTGCTCGACGCCGGGAGCGTCTCGTGGAAGTTCTACGCGATGCCGGTGCAAAAAGAGACGGGGTGCGAACAAGGCAACACCGCTGGTCTCTGGAGTGCGTTCGATGCGATCAAGGCAGTGCGCTACAGCTCGGAGTGGCACACGAACGTGACCCGCAGCAGCCTGGATATCTTCCCCGACATCGCGAAGCACCGGTTACCCTCCGTGGCGTGGATCACTCCGGATGCGCGCAACTCGGACCATCCCGGCACGATGAAGCATCCGCCGTGCGGCACGGGCGGCCCGCCCATCGATACCGGTCCGTCGTGGATCGCTTCGATCGTCAACGCCATCGGCAAGAGCTCGTACTGGAACTCGACCGCAGTCGTCGTCGTCTGGGACGATTGGGGCGGTTTTTACGATCACGTCGCCCCGCCGACGCCGCGGGGCTGGCAGGGCGGTCCCGGTTTCCGCGTGCCGATGCTGATCGTCTCGCCGTACGTCAAGCCGCACGTCGACCACACCGTCTACGAGTTCGGCAGCATCCTCCGTTTCGTCGAGGAGACGTGGAATCTCGGCACGCTCGGCAAGAACGACGCGCGCTCGACGAGCATCGGCAATGCCTTCGACTTCACGATGGCGCCGCGTAAGTTCAAAAAGATCACCGCGCCCTACGGGAGCGATTATTTTCTGCGACAGCCGCCATCCGGCATCGCGCCCGATACCGAGTAGCTATGTGGCCCCGTCACTGCTCGTCGGGAATGCGATTGTCGAGTGGTTGCTGCAAGAAGAACTCGCGACTCTCCGGCGCTTTGATTGGTACGAACTTGCGCGGCTTCTGCGTGAAGTCGAGACAATCGGTGGCCGGTGAAGTCGCGCGGGTGTCGGCGTCGGAGAGCCGCGGGAGATTGAAGAGATCCTCAGTATAGTGCAAGACGCTCGCGGTCTCGTACTGGACGTGTGAAATGTAGTTCTTCTTCGCATACGGCGAAATCACGATCAGCGGGACGCGGAAGCCGAGGCCGTCGTAGCCTCGGAAGGGCGGTGGAACGTGGTCGTACATGCCGCCCCAGTCGTCCCACTGTACGAAAATTACCGTCGAGTCCCAGAACTTGCTCTCGCCGACGGCATTGACGACCGCCGTCACCCACGACGGACCGAAGCCGCCGCCGCACGCGAGATGATCGGAATCGGGACAGAGCGGCGTAACCCAGGTCATGCTCGCGAGCTTGCCGGACGCAACATCGGTAATGAAACGCTTCTGAGGCGTGATGATGTCGGTTTTCCAGTCGGGACCGTTATAGATGTGTTCGATCGCCTGGTACGCCGACCAAAGCCCGCTGAACGGCTTGGTGTATTTGCTCGTATAGAAACGCCACGGCAGACCGGCCTTATCGAGCTCGTCGCCGAGCGTTTCGTAGTTGAAGCAGGCGCGCTGCGGCTTACCAAAGGTACGCTTGTGGGTAATGGTCGCGACTTCATCGGTAGGGCCGCCGGGGCACCCCCAGTAGAAGTCAGGGACGTCAACGCTCGACTTTGCCTGCGCGGCGATGATGTATTGATGCGCGACAAAGCTCTCGTCGAGCTGCGACGCGAACATCTTGTCGGCCAAGACCCACTCGTGCGCCATGTCGAAGTACGGCTTCGTCTCGTCGTGCGGTACGTACCCGTACTGTCCATCGATGGGGCCGCCGTAGAGCTGCTCGCGATTGAATCCGTCCATGCGACAGTGCGTGCCCGGCAGCGTTCCGGTTCCGTCGCACGCGTTGAACATCGCCTGCCCCGAGTGATCGATCTCGTAGGCCCTGCTCAATGGGATCGGTTGCAGTTTTATCGTTTGGCCCATCGTATTCTTACCGCTCGACACGGTATCCGCGCCGGGATAGCCATGAAAGAGATCGTCGAAACTTCGGTTCTCTTGCACGATGTAGACGACGTGCTTGATTTTGCCCGCGCCGGTACCGGAGAGCTGCTGCAACGTCGCGCTGAACGCAACGCCGGGCACCGCGGGAGCGCTCGGCGTCGTCGAACAAGCTGCAATGATAGACGCCGCTGCCGACAATGCAGCGGCGCGTAAAAGCCGGTGTCCCATAATCCGGGAAATCCCCCCGCACCCCCGCGCGTTCCTTCCAGGCCTGCAGGGCGGGCGAGCGCCTGGTGGGGAGCAGCTGGCTTCGAACCGAACGTACGTTATCCCAATTCCATCCTCGATCACCCCTTGCGAAAAGGAGCTTTTGTGAATCGATCCCTGAAACTCGTGGCGCCGCTCGTTGCAGCGCTCGCAGTCGCCGCATGTAACGGCGGCACCTCAACGATGCCAAGCGCCGCCGGCTCGGCCGCGGCCGAGTCCCAATCGGTACCTCAATGGCTGGCCTCGCACTCGGCGGTTGCCGCGTGCCCGGGCGACCGCCGGCACGGGCAAATGCAGTGCGACGCGATCGTGATGAACGCTCACAGCGGCATGCAGCCCAACGTCATTGGCTTAGCGCCAATCGACTTTCAGACGGCCTACAACCTGCCCTCGTCAACGAAGGGCAAGGGCCAGACCGTTTTTATCGTCGATGCGTTCGACAATCCCGACGTCGCGTCGGACATCGTGACCTATCGTACGAACTTTGGCCTCGGGAAAGTAAATTTCAAAAAGTACAACCAAAGCGGTCAACAAAGCAACTACCCCAGCGGCAATCAAAACTGGGGCTTCGAGATCGATCTCGACGTCCAGATGGCTTCCGCCAGCTGTCCGAATTGCAACATCAGTTTGATCGAAGCGAACAGCAATAACACGAACGATCTCTATGCGGCCGAGCAAGAAGCCGTGAAACTCGGCGCGAAGGTCATCACCAATAGCTGGGGCGGCGGCGGGGGCAGCAACTCCGGTGGCGCCTTCGACAGCAAAGGCGTCGTGTATCTCGCTAGCGCCGGCGACGGCGGCTACGGCATGCAAGACCCGGCCGACTACCAGACCGTCGTCTCGGTCGGCGGCACCAACTTGTCGAAGCAAGGCTCGACGTACGTGGAATCCGTGTGGCGCCTCACCGGCGGCGGCTGCTCGGTCGTGAACAAGCCTTCGTGGCAGAAAGATCCCGGCTGCACCAAGCGCACCGGCAACGACGTTGCTGCAGTCTCGGTCAACGTCGCAGAGTACGACTCGTATGGCTACGGTGGTTGGCGTGAAGCGTCCGGCACGAGCGTTTCGTCGCCGCTGCTCGCCGGCGTGTTCGCCTTGGCCGCCAATGAATCGACGCACCAAAGCGGCAAGCCCTTCTGGACGCTGAAGAAAAAGAAGCTCAAGAAGGATCTCCACTACATCAGCACTGGCGGCAACGGCTGCCCCACGAGCATTCCCGGCAGCTACCTCTGCACCGCCGGCACGAACCAGTTCGGAACCTACTCCGGCCCGGCAGGTTGGGGAACGCCGAACGGCATCGGCGCGTTCTAGCGCGGATTAAGTTCAGAGACTCAAACGAGAAGGCGGCGCTCCGGCGCCGCCTTCTTCGTTAATTATTGCTGATCCGGAATCCGCGGATCGAGGGGCTGGTTGAGGAAGAACGACGCGTCTTGCGGCGATTGAATCGGCACGTATTTACGCGGTTGCTGCGAGAAATCGAAGCAGTCGGCGGCCGGCGATGTGGCGCGCGCATCCGACGCCGAAAGCTGCGCAAGACCAAAGACGTCTTCGACGAAACGCAGCACGCTCGCCGTTTCATATTGCACGTGAGAGACGCGGTTCTGCCTGGCGTACGGCGAAATCACGATGAGCGGCACGCGAAAGCCTAGCCCGTCGTAGTCCTTATACGGCGGTGGTACCGGGTCGTAAAGGCCGCCCCAATCGTCCCACTGCACGAAGATCGCGGTGGAATCCCAAAACTTGCTTTCGCCGACGGCGTTCACGACCGATGCCACCCACGATGGACCGAATCCGCCACCGCATAAGAGATGATCGGAGTCGGGACAGAGGGGCGTAATCCACGTCATGCTCGCGAGCTTGCCGGCTGCGATGTCGGTGAGAAATCGCTTCTGGGGCGTGACGATGTTCGTTTTCCAATCGGGCCCGCGGAAAATGTGCCGGACGGCTTGATAGCCTGACCAGAGCCCGCTCAACGGCTTGCGGTAGTGGCTGGTGTAGAAGCGCCATTGCAAACCCGCTTTGTCGAACTCGTCTCCGAGGGTTTCGTAGTCGAAGCAGGGCCGCTGCACGCCGCCGTACTTCCGGTCGGATTTGAGGATCTGGACCACGTTGCTCTTGCTGCCGCCGCAGCCCCAAGGTGCCGTAAAGGGCACATCGACGCTCGACTTGGCCTGCGCCGCGATGATGTACTGATGCGCAACGAAGCTCTCATCGAGTTGCGAGGCAAACAACTTGTCTGCCAGCACCCATTGGTGTGCCATGTCCCAGTAAGGTTTAGCCTCAGCGCGGGGCACGTAGGCGTATTGCCCGTCGAGCGGGCCGCTGTACTCACGCTCCAAATTGAACCCATTCATCCGACACTTCGTACCCGGAAGTTTCCCCGTCCCATTACACGCGCTGAACATCGCAAACGCGGAATGATCGATCTCGTAAACCGTTTTGAGCGAGATGGGCTGGAGCGTGATGGTGTGGCCGTACGAATCCTTGCCTTTCGACACGGTCTTTGCGCCGGGATAGCCTTTGAAGATGTCGTTGAAGCTGCGGTTCTCTTGCACGACCCAAACAACGTGCCGGATCTTGCCCGCGCCGCCCGCATCCAACGATTGCACGAAGGCGCTGCCGGCGGACGAAGGGAGCGGTGGGGACGAGGTGGAGGAACAGGCCACGCCGGCAAGCGATGCAACGAGCGCCGCGGACTGATGTAGCCGCCTCATGGCGAGCAACTGTGGCGCGGTGCGAGCTTTTCCTTCCACGATTCGTGGCCCAACCTGGGCAGCTGCGGCTTGCCCTACCCGGCAGAGCTATTACCTTTTGTCTGAAGTGTCCGCTTTTTTGGCGGTATTCGCGGGCGGGCGCTAGAAGGGGCAGGGAGGGGACCCTAGAAGGCCACCGGCTTATCGCTTGTTAAGTACTCCCTCCCAGACGGACTCACACGCTACAAAGGAGCTTTATGAACGTATCCTTGAAAATTGTGGGGCCGCTCGTTGCGGCGCTTGCAATCGCTGCTTGTAATGCAGGCGGCTCGTCGAATATGCCGGCCGCGTCCGGCGTTTCCCAAGGCAGCCCACTCAACAAAGCCATGCCACAGTGGATGGTAAATCACGAAGCCAAGACCATGTGTCCGCAAGTCGTCGGCAAGCCGACGTGCTTGGCGCTGCAGGTCCAAAAGAACGGCATTACGCCGCTTTGCTCACCGTCGTCGAGTTGCGGCTTCACCGCGCAACAGCTCGAGAAGGCCTACAACCTTACGAAAGAACTCGGCGGCGGAAAAGGGATGACCGTCGCTGTGATCGAGGCCGGTGATCTCGCCGCTGCCACGACCGATATCGCTTCGTATCGAACCCAGTACGGGCTGGGCACGGCCAACCTAAAGAAGTACAACGAAACGGGACAGCAGTCCAACTATCCTCCGACCTGCGAGGATTATGGCTGGTGCCTCGAAACCGATCTCGACATCGACATGATTTCGGCAGCATGCCCCAACTGCAGCATCGACCTGATGGAAGCCAAGGGCGGCATCAGCGATTTCGAAGCGGCTGAAGCCGAAGCCGTCAAGCTTGGCGCGACGGTCCTCAGCAACAGCTGGATCTGCTACGGCAGCTGGGATTGCGGAGACTCAAACTTCCCGAACTTCTTCAACTCGAAGGGAATCGTGTATACTGCGTCGTCGGGTGACGACGCCTACAACAATATCGGCGGCCCGTCGGTACTCGACACCGTCATCGCGGTCGGCGGTACGCAGCTTGAGGCTAGCGGTTCGAAGTTCACCGAAACGGTCTGGAACGACGCAGGCGCCGGCTGCGCCAGCTCGGCCGTAGTAGGCACTGGAGTTGCAAAGCCCTCGTGGCAGAAAGACCCCAGTTGCAGCAACCGTACCGACTCGGACATCTCGGCTGAGTCAGGCTGCTCGCCCGGCGTTGCAGTCTATATCAGCCTCTACGGCGGCTGGACCGGCGTTTGCGGCACGAGCGTTGCCTCACCGTTCACCGCCGCTATCATCGCCCTCAAAGGTAACGGCGCCAAACTCAACGCCGGCGAGGGCTTCTGGAAGCTCAAGAAAAAAGCGCTAAAGAAGGATCTGCACGCGATAACGAGCGGTCAGGACGGCAGCTGTGGCGGAAGTTATCTCTGCCAGGCCGGTACGAAACAGTTCGGTCAGTATTCGGGTCCGGGAGGCTGGGGAACGCCCAACTCGGATAAAGCCTACTAAACCTTCGAAACGAACGATCCAAACAGAAAGAGGCGGGTGCGCAAGCACCCGCCTCTTGGCTATTACCGCGTCCCTCTGCATCGGGAGGTCTTCCCTGCGCAGGTAGCTCAGCGGGGCAGGACTAACTCATCACCCTCCCACACCCGAATTTCCCCTCTTCTCAAATAGGAGTTTTTAGTGAACGGACCCATCAAACTTGTGGTGCCGTTGGTAGCAACGCTAGCCATCGCAGCGTGCAGCGGCGCCTCTTCCACGATGCCCGGAACCGCCGGTTCGTCAACGGTACAGCCGATGGCGCGCTCGCCGTTGCCCCAGTGGATGATCAGGAATCAGGCACACGCAGAGTGCCCCATGGTCACCGGCCACCCGACGTGCACCGCGCTGCGCGTCAACGGCATTACCCAAAATGCGAGCCCGAGCGGATGGCTTCCGTCGGACCTGCAAGCGCGTTATAACACGCCGTCGAAAAACGGCAAGGGCCAGATCGTCGGGATCGTCGACGCGTACGACAACCCGAACATCGCCTCGGATCTCGCCGCCTACCGCTCGGAGTTTGGTCTCGGCACGCCGAACTTCAAAAAGTACAATCAAAACGGACAACAGAGCGGCTACCCATCGGGAAGCGCCGGTTGGGGCACCGAGGAAGACCTTGACGTCGATATGGTCTCCGCAGTCTGCCCGAAGTGCACGATCTATCTGATCGAGGCCAACAGCTCCAATTCGAGTGACCTCGAATCGGCCGAGCAAACGGCCGTAACGCTTGGCGCGCATATCGTCAGCAACAGCTGGATCTGCTACGGCTCGAACAGCTGCGTCGATCCGAGCGACTTCGCGGCGAAGCACACGCTCTACCTCGCCGCCTCCGGCGACGACGCTTATAACGAGAACGGCAACCCCGAGTCGCTCGCAAACGTCGTTTCAGTCGGCGGCACACAACTCGCCAAGAGCGGCTCGACCTACAGCGAGAGCGCTTGGAGCGACGCCGGCGGCGGATGCTCGGACAATGGCAGCGGCACGGGAGTCGCCAAGCCCTCGTGGCAGCACGATCCCAGCTGCACCTTCCGCACCGACTCCGACGTCTCGTCGGAAGCCGGTTGTGCGCCCGGTGTTGCCGAGTATGATACTTACGGCGGTCCGGGATGGATCCAGGAATGCGGTACGAGTGCCGCGTCGCCGCTGAACGCGGGCATCTTTGCGCTCGCGGGTAACGCCAGCACGCAAGATGCCGCGAAGAACTTCTGGACCCAGAAGAAAAAGAAATATAAACACGATCTTCACGACATCACCACCGGCCAGAACGGCTCGTGCGGCGGCAGCTACCTCTGCACGGCCGTCAAGGGTTACGACGGACCGACCGGCTGGGGATCACCCAACGGCATCGCCGCTTACTAGTCGTAAGCTTCTGCCAACCAAACAAGAGGCGGCGTTTAACGCCGCCTCTTGCTATTGCTCATCGGGAACGCGAAGGTCGGCGCGTTGATGCAAGAAAAACCAGCGTCCCTTCGGTGCCTCGATCGGCACGAATGCGCGAGGCTTTTGAGTAAAGTCGAAGCAATCGCCCGCCGGCGAAGCCGCGCGCCGGTCGGCGGCGGCGAGCTGACCGAGGTCGAAGAGATCCTCCGCGAATCGTAAGACGCTCGCCGTCTCGTAGTGAACGTGCGAAACGTAGTTCTTTTTTGCATAAGGCGAGATCACCAGCAACGGAACCCGAAAGCCGACGCCGTCGTAGCCTTCGAATGGCGGCGGAACCGGATCGTACAAGCCGCCCCAGTCGTCCCACTGCACGAAGATCGCGGTGGAATCCCAGAACTTGCTCTTGCCGATCGTGTTGACGAGCGCGGCGACCCACGACGGCCCAAAGCCGCCCCCACAGTTGGTGTGATCGGAGTTCGCGCAGATCGGCGTGATCCAAGTAAAACTCGCGAGCTTGCCCGCCGGCACGTCCGCGAGAAAGTTCTTCTGCGGCGTGACGACGTCTTTCGTCCAGTCGGGTCCG
>Ga0210388_10000861_pt1 | contig 24081 bp, 19 predicted proteins | sample IncBWC19OmetaG_FD_155485 | JGI IMG/M metagenome (GOLD analysis project Ga0210388, IMG submission 155485) | Forest soil microbial communities from Barre Woods Harvard Forest LTER site, Petersham, Massachusetts, United States - Inc-BW-C-19-O ...
ACGGTGCGCCTTGTTGTCGAGGTTCTCGTACCAAATTACTTCACCGGAACCCCTGACTTCCCGGAGTTTGAGATAGACAACGCAATTGTCGTTTTGCCACAAGAGAGAGCTCAAAATACCAATGCGCAGGTGAACGGAAAAACATACGCCGGCATCATTGAGACCTATTCAATTTACCCTGAGCAGCCCGGCGATTTTCAAATACCCGCGGTTCAGCTCGCCGTTCCCTATGCCGGCGATCCGCCGAAAACGAGCATCGCGCACGTATCACTTCCCGCATTGAGATTCCATGCTGGTCTCCCAGCAGAGGCGCGCGGCCTGGACTACTTTCTCCCGACAACTCAATTAACAATGAAGCAAAAGTGGAGCATGCCACTCACCAATCTTCAAGCCGGTGACACGATTGAAAGAACCATCACAGTGACGGCGAACAAAATACAGGCGATGCTCATTCCGCCTATCGCGATGAGCGCCCCCGACGGTATCCGGGTCTATCCTGCAGAACCTGTCGTGCGGGATCAAAAGACGGACCGCGGAGACTTTGTCTTCGGGCTCCGGGCACAATCAGCGAAGTATTTTATTCAGAGAGCCGGCGGCTACACATTCCCGCCTGTCGAATTGAAATGGTGGAACCTATCAACCAAACGGATGATTACCACGGTTCTGCCGGCCGTTCACTTTGCGGCGGTTGCCAACCCTGAACCAATCACCGAGCTGCCACCGACCCCAGAACAGACACCCGTCCCAGAGCGCACTTCCTGGCCTTCATGGGTCCGGTACAAATTTTGGATCGAACGCATTTTCCCGTTCACAATCGCGATCCTTGTGGTTTCATGGATTGCGTGGGGGTATCTCCCTCATCTCCACGGGCGGCTCAGGGAATGGCGGCAGCGCCGTGCAAGCGCGGAGCACACCCGGTTTCGTAAAGTCATGCGCGCATGCCGGAAGAACGATGCGTTGCAATCGTATGACGCTCTTCTGCGATGGCTTGGACATCGTCATCCAAGCTCAACAGTCGACGGCATCATTCAGCAAAGCACGGACGTGCAGTTGGCAGTTGAAATAGATCGCCTGGGCGGTACCCTCTTCTCTTCCTCGGACCACACAATTGATTGGAAAGGCAAACCGCTGGCACATTGTCTCCGTAAATTTCGGAAGGAGCACGAACAAGTAAAGAAAAAACAATCGCGGGTACCGCGCTTAAATCCGTAGCATATGGACGAGCCTCCACGGAGTTCGAATCGAAGCCGCAATCGCAACGACGTCTCAGCAGGCAGTGGCTAGAGGTTTTTCCCTACGATCGCGAGGTGATTGCTATGGTGATTGGCAGTTTTCGCACCGCCGCCGATGTCTACTGCTTTGCTCAGATCCCAAAGAAGCTTTGGTCTGCGTCTAGAATTTCACGCGGGAAATTCTGGTTACGATTGATCCTTATGCTCTTGACGGTTGCGTCGCTCTTTTTATCGCGCGAGGCGCCGGGCATAATAAGGGTCTCAGTCCACTATGCGGAAGATTCTGACTTTCCTGGCGACGCTATCGTCCGAAATTCGATTCGGGAGGCCACGAACCGGCGGTACCTGAAGAATCTGTGCGTCATAGAACGCAGCTTGCAGCCGAACTCTGTGATGATGTATCGCGAGTCCATCCCCTGGGGGCGTTACGGGGCGTACGTACTCGCAGGCACAATGCTTTTGCTGGTTCAGTCAGGCTTTATCGTTTATCTGATACTGCAAACACGCCGCCGCAAGCGTTCTGACCAGACGATCCGGAATCTCACAAGAAGGCTCATCAGCGCAGGCGAAGATGAACGGCGGCACATTGCCCGCGAACTGCATGACGATCTGGGACAGCGTCTCTCTCTCCTTTCGGTCCAACTCGGCTCATTTAACCATCTCCCTGCCACCGAGTATTTGGACAGCCGACCTAACTTCAGCGATTCGCTGCAGGAGTTAAATACACTTATCTCAGATGTCCACGATCTGTCGCACCGGCTTCATTCCTCCAAGCTTGAGCACCTGGGCTTAGCAGCCGCACTGAAGGAAATGTGCCAACAACTTTCACATCGTCACGGTATCCAAATCAACCTTCACGCTAGTGAACTGCCTGCGGATCTGTCGCGCGACATGTCGCTTTGCTTCTACCGAATTGCTCAGGAGTCCTTGAACAATGCCGTCAAGCATAGCTACGCCTCCCGGGTCACGATCACACTCACTGCAGACACCCGGAAGCTGAGAATGCAGATCAGGGATTTTGGCTCCGGCTTCGAAGCAGCCACGCCGCGGGCCGGTCTCGGGCTGGTGACAATGGAGGAGCGCCTCAGGATAATCGCGGGACGCTTAACTATCTTCTCGAAGCTCGGCGAAGGAACCACCGTCACCGCCGAAGCACCCCGCGGTTAGATCGCCATTTCGATTGCTGACCCATGACGTTAACACTGAGTACGACCGCGCCCTCACATCCATCATGGCCTGGAAGGTCTGCAAAGGTCGCTCTTCCCTCGCGTTTGTTTCCTGTAAATTCTGACAGTTGCCATCAGGGGCGATCAGAATATGCTAATCCTTGCTGGTTAGAACCCACATGCCAGGACACCGTTCGATGGTCTTCCGATTTTTCATCTCTCGCAACCGGTAGTTTTGGAGAGAAGCCGGTCTAGCGGCGGCGACATTTTCCGCCCGTAAAACAGGCGCAGAAAGCTAATAACTGTTCTCCAGAAAGTATTCGCGTGAGCCGTTGCTTGCAACCGCATGCAGGCCATCAGGTGATCGCCAAAGCAAGGGGGCACGATGTACAGGTCAAGATACGTGTTCATACTTCTGGCGCTTTTCCTGCTGCCCGGCAACGCCCCGGCTCAGGAGAAGCAAACCAAGCAAACCAAGACTGCTCCGACGAAAGACGTCGACCCCTTAGCGCTGGATGTACTGCGGGCCGTGGCATTGCCTATAGAACAGGCGCACTCCTTCAGCTTTAAGGCGCTTGTAAGCGAGGAGGAACTTGCCTCGAATGGACAGATCGTCACGTTCTTCCATTCTGTGGATGTCACTGTGCAGCGCCCGGACAAAATTCACCTCATCTTTCGAGGTAAAGGAGAGCGAGTGGACTTCTACACCCAGGGTGGCACGACTACCATGTACGCGCCCGATCATATGCTCTACGCGACGATTCCAGCAAAGAGCACGATTGATGAGACGGTGGCGGCGCTGGAGGCAAAAGGCGTCGATATGCCTATCGGCCCCTTTCTGCGCTCGGACTTATACGACCTTGCCGCAAAGGCGGTAATCACCGGCTATGTCATTGGACGTGCCAAGATATTCGATCAGGATGTGCACCAGCTCGCATTCAGCGGTCCTGACGCCGATTGGCAAATGTGGGTGACTGGTGGGGATGCGCCACGCATCGTCCGGGTGGAAATCGTCAACAGGAAACTCGACGGCAAACCACGCACAATTATCCAGTTCCTGGACTGGGATCTCAGTCCGAATATCTCCACAGATGAATTCAGCTTCACAAAACCCGCCAATGCGAATCAAATCGATTTGCTGCCGGGATCAGGAGGCAAGTGAAATGAGACTCTCTATCGCACTGGCCCTTTGCGTCTCGTTGGTTTCGGCAGATGCTGCGGCCCAACTCGGGCGGCGTGGGGGTGGAACTCACGTCAACATGCAAAACCGTTCCGCGAATGTGAATCATAACTTCAACAACAACACAAACATCAATCGCAATGCCAATGTCAACGTCAACAGAAATGTGAACGTGAATGTGAATAACAATTATCACGGCGGCGGCGGCTGCTATAACTGCGGCGGCTACTACCACGATAATAGTTGGAACTGGGGATCATTTGCAGCCGGCGCCGCGGTCGGAGTCGCGACAACTGCAGTTGTGGCGGCCGCGACACGGCCGACGCAGACGGTGGTGGTCGCTGCGCCCGTGGTAGGAACTATGGTACCCACTCTGCCTGGAACGTGTGCGGCCATCACGACGCCAGGATCGGTTATCTACAACTGCAGTCATATTTACTATCGCCCGTTTTACCAGGGAACAAGTCTGGTCTACCAGGTGGTCACCTACCCGTGATATGGGACAGAAACCTGACTGTGTTGTCCCTCATTTTAATCAAGAGAAGACGGGCGACTGCCCTCGCGGCGGCGCCGACGTTGAAGTAAGCGTCTGGCCCCTCTACATCAACACCTTAAATAACAATTTAAGAATGTCCTTGAGCGGCATCACGGTCAGCAACAGAGGGGTCATGGGCAAAAGGCTTGCGATCGCAAGGTGAATGAGCGTACGCGGATCAATGGGGACGGCATTCATCCGCTCGACGAATGTATAGCTGTTGCCGAGGTCAGCCAACGATTGAATATCGCCCGTACCAAGCAGGGGCTCACCGTTCGGGTTGTCTCCTTGTATCCACTTTTTCTGAAACGCTCCCGTATAGGCAGTAGCGAGCGAACCATATTGATGGAGGCCATGACGCTTCGTCTCCAGCAGGGCGCCGGTAAAGATAATAAGCGGGCCAACCATAATACCGACGGCAGCAACGGCGTAGGCCGCAATGGCCGGCGCGAAGTGTTTAAGTGGAAGTTTGTCATACACGATTTGGTTCGCTAACACTCCGGTGATGCCGATCGAGTATGCGAACAGCAGCATCCCGAAAAAGCGCTGGGTCTCGCCAACAAACCCCAATCCGCCGGCCTTGTCCGGATGAGTCGAGAACAGCTGCATGTTCAGCCTTCGGATACTGCCAAGGAATTGAAACCAGAGAAAAAGCCTCCAGATCCATCGAAGGACCAGGAAGTGAAACAGTGGCATGCACACTCCGAGCAGCCAGTATCCCGCCCAGGTGAGCGAAGCACCACCTCCGGATCGAACGGAATACCACGTGGAGACATGAACCGCAGTCGCGATGAACGAGGTAATCGAAACTATATACGCCAGGATTGCGATGATGATCTCCGCCAGCACGGAATCGCGTAAGCGCAATCCACGGACAACTGCCTCATCAAATTGCCGAAAGTCTGATCGTTCCACGACCCCGGAGGTAATGAAATGCCCGGCCGCCTCTGCTATGCGAGGCCCAATCACTGTCTCCGCCAGCAACAGCAATGGCACCGCGAGTAGAAAGCGCGTATATGCACTGAAATCGCGGCAGAACGAAACCGGGACTTCGCTGCCAAAGGCTGTTCCCTGCAGGAAAGACAAAACAAGGAGCGGCAGCCACGTGACGAGAGCGGCGAGTATTGCTCGTCTTAAAATGAGTGGCGCGCTTCTCCTGGCAAGTCCCATCCGTTCTTCCAGGTGGAAGAGCGGTCCACCCTCCATGAGCAGAAAGGAGGGATGATCGGTTGAATTCGCAGTCTCTTCCATGGCCCTCTCCCAAGGCTGATCGCCAGTCAACGCGTTAACGTTTATGCCGCTACCTCCCCATCACGGCCTGTACTCGCCGATCGTGCTTCACTGATTTCACTAACTCCGCGTGGTCTAATACTGTCTGGTTGGCATAGGCCTCGGCCCAGAGCGCAAGGGCATCATCCAGGACAGAAGATTTTCCGCAATATCCGGCGATCTTGGCTGGGTCTGTCGTTCGTGTGTGAGCGCGAGCCAGGATCGCACCGCAGCTCAAGGCATAAAAATTGAAGGAACTCCCGGTGAGCCACTCCAGGGGGATCGACGCCTTCATGTTCTTCATCTGCCGGACATAGAACGGTTTCGCGCCAATCTGCGACCAACCTAACATCACATCCGTAGACGCCTGCAACGCGCGCTGCCCGATCACCACACGCATTCCATGATGAGAAAACTCCTTCAGAGGCTTCGCAACAAAAGGCGCATGAGCTGGGACAGTTGCTTCCTTCACCTGCAGAAAGAGCGGATCGCCGTCTCCGTTGCCAAACAGCAGCACCAGGTAGGCGCGTGTGCCCACGCTCCCAACCCCGACCACACGATGAGCAACATCTGCAATCCGGTATTTGTTGAACATGAACTGGCGCTCGCGCGGAAGGGTACAGGAATATTCCTGAAGGGCTTCTGCAACGTCAGTGTGCAATTTCGCGTCGACACGAGTCAGGATCGGAGGATCCTCGATGAAATGCCAGCTTCCGTTCTTTTCCTTGGCCGCGACCTTATGTAGAAGCGCGATATTGGTTTGCTGGGCAGCTTTAGCCACGACCTTTGTCATTACTGCCTTCGACTTGGCATCGACCTGAACCAGGGGATTGCTGCGGCCGGGATAGGCATGCAGATACCAGGTCTCGAGCACGCCCATACTTTCCAGTCTGCTCATATTGAATCGATAGCCCTGCACACATCGGCGCACAGCAGCGTCGCGTTCGCGACGATTCAGTCCATTCTCCCGCGCGGCCAGATTGACGCTGGCAGTCAGGCGCTTGAGGTCCCATTCCCAGGGACCGATGATCGTTTCATCAAAATCGTTTAGATCGAACACAACATCTCTCTGCGGAGTGCCGTACAGACCGAAGTTGTTCACATGGGCATCTCCGTCGATAACGACCTGTATCCCGCTGGCCGGAGTTGTTGACAGGTCATGTGCCATTACGGCGGCTGCGCCCCGATAGAAGGCGAAGGGTGAGGCTGCCATTCGCGCCATACGCAGAGGGATGAGGTGTTCCTGACGTCCCCTGTTCGTCTGCATTACGATCTCTACTGCCCCAGGATGATCCGCAGCACGCGACCACTCCCCATGAAGCTCCCGCGGTGCCTGATCGCGCAACTGCTTCCCTATCGCGCGTCTTTCTGTCAAAGACAGCTCGCCCCTGAATGCTGCGAGCTTGGTCGGACTTCTCCGAACTCCAATGCGTGTTGTGCGGGGCATAGATTATTTCCTCGAAGCTCACCGGCCAGGGTATCGGGTTGGTTTAATGAAACGACCATCCAACGGAAGTTGTGGCCCCGAGATTGTTCTCAGGGGCGTTCGCTACCGGCTGATTGTCGTAGTTGTCGTAAAAGCTCAGCCTGAGATAGAAGTTGCCCCGAAATTTGTAATAGACATCCTGGTTCAACGTCATGCGGACGTGCCCAGGAGAAGTCAGACTTGGATAAACCCAGAAAGTCGTATCGAACGTTGTGCTATCGAATCTGAAGGTTGAGTACTGCAATGCAAAGGCAGAATCCACCGACCGATTTCGCCCCGGACTCACCGATCCGTTGGTGTCCGTCTGGACCGTATAACCAAGGCCGCCGATCACTGACAGATCCGTCCGATTCGTGAAGATGACGCGCCGCGCGAGCGCTGCGCCGAGCGTTGATTGGAGGGCGATCTGCTGTTCTGAACTCGAGAGAAAATTTGCAATCGCCCCGCCGTACCAGTCCGATCGTCGCAGTTGCCGAAAGAGCGCTGTCTTTACGGTTGTTTCGTTGGTATTGGAGGTCTTTTCCTGGGAGGCAAATTGGGAACTCGAATTCAGAGAGTACAAATATTTCTCGGATTGATAGGTCAGACCGCTCTGCAGGGTGAAGTTCTCCTGAGCATTCGAACGAGCAAAACTGGAACCAAGATCGATATTTCCGTGCATGCGGCTGAGGAACGTACTCCCGAGCTCGGCGATCTGAATCACCGACTCCTGCGGCAATGTCGTCCTGACTGCCTTGACGATCGTCAGCGTATGCTCTCGGGGCCCCTTAGTTATCGAGCCTGAATACTGAACCCCATGTGGATCGGAAACGACGAAATCCTGCGCGCTCTCGAGATGGTCTACCTTGGCCCAATCAATCACGATTGTCGCGTTCGTATAATCCGGCTTTACACTGAGTTGTCCTTTTTCCAGGGACTGGATCTCGCAAGTGATCTTGTCGCCATTTCGCATGTATACGCTGTCTGTCTTGAGCCGCGACGATGCAGAACAGAAAGACAGGGGAAGCGCGAGGGTCATAAGAAATAAGGCGAAACTTCGACTGACGGGTTCGCCCAGAGTATTGCGAAATGCTTTGCGAAACCACCCGGCGCATGTGTCGCGGTCCCCGCCTGCCTGAACCAACATGATGGCGATTTGTAGAGGGATCATCGCTCATCCTCCGTCACTCCTGAAGACCATCACCGCGATCCCATTCGTCTGCGTGAGGGGTAAGAATGAGGAAGGAAACTGCACCTCCGTTCGACAGGACCGTTGAATATTCCTAACCGTCACGCACCTGGTTCGCAGGCGACAGAGACTCTATTCCGCGAGAACAAGATGTTCGCGCATGGCCAGTTTTAACAGCTCTACATTGTTATGCAGGCCAAAGTCCTGCATGATTTTGTACTTATGGAACGCCACAGTCCTCGTAGTCAGGTTTAGAGTGTCGGCAGCTTCTTTCATACTTCGCCCCTCAGCCAGCAGTTGAAGCACTTCTCGCTGACGCGCAGTGAGGATCTTCCCGGTGTGCGTTCTCGGATCGCGGATGAACGCTCTTTCCATCTGGTGGGACACCATGGAGGTTACGTAGGACTTCCCTGCCAGCAGCTCACGAATGGCATAGACAAGCTCTGTGCCAGCGCATTTCTTCAGAAGAAATCCTGCTGCCCATTCACGAAGGGCCTCGATCGCCACTTCAACATCCTCATTCATAGTGACGACGAGGAGTTTCGTCCTGGGCAATAGCTCCTTAAGCCTCCTACCTGCGTCCATGCCGTTCAGCAGCGGAAGACCCAGGTCCACTACAACCAAATCCGGCAGCAGTTTCGACGCGGCAATGATGAGTGCCTGACCGTCTGAGACTGTGCCTACGATTTCAAATTCAGGCTCCAAAAGCTTGCGGAATGCGTCCATTAGCAGGATATGATCATCCGCCAGAAGTATGCGCGGCCGCCTCATGATGTCCTCGCGCCTCAGAAGTTACGCCGAGTGGTTATTAGAGGGACAACTGATCGATTTCAATATGTTCAGCGGAACCTACTTGAGCGGTTTAGAAAATCAACACCCAAAGGACTTGGGATGAAGCGTAGCGTATCAGAGGACTGCAAGATACTGGTATTTCTTACAGCACCGCTCAGCAAAGGCACTCTATGCCCACAGGCGTCGGAAGTCAATAAATTGTTTTGCAGAAAGATAATGCCCGTGCGAAAAACAAGGATAAGAATCGATCACGTCTGCTCGTTTTGACAGTTGCGGGCTTAGCATCATCGGATTAGTTTTTGACGATGAGATCGTCCGGGGGCAGGCCGACTGCTATATTAGCCGACGACCATCCTGCGGTTCTCGCAGCAGTCCGCGACATCCTTCAAAAAGATTACGACGTACTGGCTAGCGTAACCGACGGAGTGAAAGCCGTGGATGCAGTTGCCGCCTACAGGCCGGATATTCTCGTTTTGGACATAGCGATGCCGGGAATCAACGGGCTCGACACAGCGTCACAGCTAAGAAATACCGGTCTGGATGTGAAGATCGTGTTTCTAACCGTCACGGAAGATAGTGACTATGCGCGTGCCATTCGCAATCTGGGGGCCAGCTACGTGGTGAAGCGCCGCATGCGTGTCGATCTTGTTGTCGCCATGCGAGAGACTTTAGCGGGCAGACTCTTTCCCTCTCTGGTGGCGACTGATCTTCTCTGAGGATGCCTACAGTTTTCGCTGAATGCAGTGTCCCGAGGCGAACAACTCATTTCCCCTCCCGTGTTCTTTCCGCTTGAATCGCCGCTACTTGGCCCTGTAAGAAGTGACAGTATGAGCAAACCTTCCATCGCGTTAAGCTGAGTCGCGAACGTAGCAAGGGGCTAACGATCCTATCTTGTCGTAACGGTGAGGTGCGGCGAGTTATGCGTAAGAGTCCTCGCGTCTGTAGATGGAGGCGATGGCTACGCTGTCTCTCCATAGCTCGGCCACTTGACTTAGCGCATCGCTTCAGTGGCATACATGCTCTGCTTCAACTGAAACCAGGAATCGCTGGCATTCCCTTCGCTATGAGCCTATTACATATCTCGACGTCTTTGCTTGTACCAGTAAGTAGCCGCCGGGGTGCGTGATGATGCGGACGTGGTCCCGACGTTTCGGTATCTTATTCGTTGTTTGCGACATCGTCGTCGCACGGGCGTTCGGCCAGACAACGACCACCGCGCCGCCCCCGCCTGTCCAGACTCAATCATCCCCCACCCTGTTCGGCGCAAACTTCGATCTCGAAGGCAGCAGCCGCGACAAGGGAGCAACAGTGGGCGCCGGCTCGGCTCCGGAGGATGACACCGTCCCCGCGACGACCAGCTCCCCGGAGCCTGGGCCACCGAAACGTCGTGGCGAATTCACTTTTGCTCCGATCCCCCTGATTAATCCATCGATAGGAAACGGCGGTGGCGCAGGGGTGCTTTACACCATGCGTTTGGCGGAGCACGATGCGTCACCTCCCTCATCATTTGGCCTCGCAGGATTCGGTACAGGTTCGGGAAGTTGGGGTCTCGGCCTAGGCGGGCGCTTTTACCTCAAGAACGATCGGTACCGGATCCTCACCGGTGGCGGTGGCGGTGAATTTAACTACAACTTCTTTGGAGTCGGCAGCGCAGCGGGCGCAAGCGGCATCAGCATACCGCTCTCGCAACGCTCGCGCGCTTTCCTTGTCGAACCTAAAATGAGGGTTTTTGCCCGATGGTATCTCGGGCCTCGCTATCACTTGATCACAAACAGGATCTCTTTGGGCTCGCATAATCTCAATCCGGATGATTTGCCGATTCCACTACCCGGCGATCTGAAATTCCAGACGGCGGCGCTGGGACTGAGGCTGCAGCGGGACACGAGCGACAGTGCATTTTATCCTCGACGCGGTTCTCTGCTTGACCTCACCGCAGACTTCTTTAGTCCTGCAGTCGGAGCCGCTCGCACCTATCGAAATCTGACCGTGGATTATGACAAGTACTTGAGTCTCGGCGATAAGAGTGTCTTCGCCATCCATGGCTCAGTCTGCACCGTCACGGATGAAGCGCCGTTCTTCGACATCTGCGAACTGGGCATGACAAAAGATCTTCGCGGATATCAGACCGGCCAATTTCGCGATCATCGCATGCTCGTCGGGCAAGTCGAATATCGGCGTGAATTGTTCTGGAGTGTGGGGGTAGTTGCATTCGCAGGCGCTGGAGCGGTGGGCAAAACATTCAATCAGTTTGGAGACGCTGAGCCCGGAGGAGGTTTTGGCGTGCGATACACGCTGGCGAAACGCAACCACATCAATCTACGTGTGGATTATGCATGGGGCGACGCCAGCCACGCGACTTACGTAAGCCTCGGAGAAGCGTTCTAGAAACGAGCTATATGCATTTGGCCGTGCGGTCCCCGCTTCACAGATCGCTTTAGACCTGAAGCAACGCAAATTTCACGTTCGAGCCGGTCGTTACGGCACAGTCAATCGGAGGCGGTTATGACTGATTCAAAAGAGAAGTTTCGTTTAGATGAAGCCAACGAGGGCGTGCAACCATGGAGACTGTGGGGGCCGTATCTCAGCGAGCGTCAGTGGGGCACGGTTCGTGAGGACTACAGCAAAGATGGGAACGCCTGGGATTACTTCAGCCACGATCAAGCGCGCTCCAGAGCATATCGATGGGGCGAAGACGGTATAGCAGGCATCTCCGATGATCAACAGAGACTGTGCTTCTCCATCGCCTTATGGAATTTCAAGGATCCCATATTAAAGGAACGCCTCTTTGGCTTAACAAACTCTGAAGGCAATCACGGTGAGGATGTGAAGGAATACTACTTCTATCTCGACAGCACACCCTCCCACTCCTACATGAAGTGCCTGTACAAATATCCGCAGAATGCCTACCCCTACGACGACCTGATTCAGACAAGTCGCAAACGGTCGCGGACGGAACTAGAGTACGAGTTAATTGATACGGATGTCTTTGCTCAGGACAGGTATTTCGATGTTGAGATTGAATACGCGAAAGCCGATGTCAAAGACATCTTGATCAATATAACGATCAGCAATCGCGGTCCAGAAGCGGCATCGTTGCTCCTACTGCCAACCCTCTGGTTTCGAAACACGTGGGGAGCACGGAGTGAGGATAAACCGACCCTGGAAAAACTGAAAGGTACGACATCCGGAATCCTGGCGAGCCATGGAGAACTCGGAAACTACACGTTGTTGTGCGACGAAACACCCGAGCTTCTGTTCACCGAGAATGAGACAAACGAGAAGTACTATTCCGATCCACTCTGGGTGGGCTATGCCAAGGACGCCTTCCATCTATTCCTTATTCACGGAGATAAATCTTCGGTAAACCCCCAGGAACGCGGAACCAAGGCCGCTGCCGTCTATCGCTTGGACATTCCCGCGCAGAGTAAGATTCGCCGACGTCTGCGCCTTATGGCGAATACGACTCGTTCATCCAATCCTTTTGATGATTTCGATCAGCTCCTCCAACAGAGGGCAAGAGAGGCAGATGACTTCTTCGATTCCATTACGCCGCGCAAGCTTTCAAGCGATGAGCGAAGCGTCTTGCGGCAGGCGATTGCCGGCATGCTGTGGAGCAAGCAGTACTACTACCTCGATAACGATCTTTGGTTGAGAGAACACGGTGACCAGGCCCAGCGCAATAAGGAGTGGTCTCACATGCTGAATAGCGATGTGATCTCCATGCCGGACAAGTGGGAGTACCCGTGGTATGCCGCGTGGGACCTCGCGTTTCACACCGTACCCTTGGCGATGGTCGACCTGGAGTTTGCAAAGAAGCAGCTGGACCTCATGTTCTCCGATGTCTACCTCCATGGCAACGGGCAACTACCTGCGTATGAGTGGAATTTCGGCGATGTAAATCCCCCGGTGCACGCCTGGGCAGCACTCAACCTGACGGAGTTTGAGCTGGCGCAGAAGGGGTCGCGCGACCGTGATTTTCTGCGCAGCATCTTTCGCAAGCTGCTCTTGAATTTCACATGGTGGCTGAATCGCAAAGATGCCAGGGGCCGTAATGTGTTTGAGGGTGGATTCCTGGGGCTCGATAACATCGGAATTTTCGATCGCAGTAGCCCTCTGCCTGGAGGTGGGTACCTCGACCAGGCGGACGGCACCGCCTGGATGGCGCTCTTCTCGCAGAACATGCTGCAGATCGCGATTGAGCTGACGCGCGATGACCCCACCTATGCCGATATGGCGACGAAGTTCGTAGAGCATTTTTTGCGCATTGCCGCGGCTATGGACAAGATGGGACCTGGTGGGTCAGGCATGTGGGACGAAGAGGACGGCTTTTTTTACGACGTGATGCAGTCACCCGATGGCACAGCGACTCGCTTGCGTCTCCGCTCCGTTGTAGGTCTGTTGCCGCTATGCGCTACGACGGTCTTTGAGGAGGAGGTAATCCTTCTTAATCCAGAAGCTCGTGAGCGAGTCAACCGGTTTATCCAGCGTCATCCCGAGCTGGTTGCGAATATTGCACTGCCTACGAAACCGGGACATGCGAACCGTAGACTCCTGGCCATCGTCAACGAAGAAAGGCTTCGCAGGATTCTCAGCAGAATGCTCGATGAACGTGAGTTTTGGGGACCATACGGCATCCGCTCGATTTCAAAGGTCTATGAGGCTGATCCATTCCGTGTTCGCATTGCTGGCACCGAATTTGTAGTGAAGTATCTGCCGGCGGAATCTGACACTGGGATGTTTGGAGGCAATTCGAACTGGCGTGGTCCCGTCTGGTTTCCAATCAACTTTATGATCCTTCGCGCACTCTATCAGCTTTATCTCTACTACGGAGACGAATTCAAAGTTGAATGCCCAACCGGATCAGGAAACATGACCACTCTGCTTGAAGTCGCTTCTCAATTGAACGGCCGCCTCGTCAGCATCTTTCTGCGTAACGACCAGGGAAATCGTCCTGTGTTCGGCGCCAATATGCTCTTCAACAAAGATACACACTGGCGCGATCTTGTTCCTTTCCATGAATATTTCCACGGCGACAACGGCGCGGGCATCGGTGCCAGCCACCAGACTGGATGGACGGGGCTCGTAGCTCGATTGCTTCAGTTGCGTGGCGGGGTGGATAAAGCAACCTTACTTGCCTCGGCAAAGATACACGATGCAATGCTCAAAGAATAGACGGCACAACGCTCTGTGGGCGAAGTTCGGTACAATCCCTGTCCGATGATGTCGTGGAATTCGATGACCTAAGGAAGGAGACATCATGCAACGCATGCACTACCTTCTCGCAGCGGTACTCGCCACGGCACTCCCTGCAACCGGCGCAGCGCAAAAGCCGTCGTCGACGGATGTAAACAAGGCCAATAACCCCTTGACACCGGCGATCACGCTGAACTTTCAGGATCAGGGAGAGCCTCGGCTTTATGACATCGATCAGGGCTCGAATGCCTTCCTCATGCGCGGGGTTCTGCCGCATAAATTGGGAGGCCTGCCGCAGATTGTGCGGTACACGCTTCCGGTGGTAACGGCTCCGAACGGGAACGGCGGTACAGCCACGGGACTGGGAGACCTGAATCTTTTCGACCTTGCAATCTTCCCATGGAAGGAAGCACGCATGGCCCTGGGGTTTGGACCTCAATTCACCTTTCCAACTGCAACAGAAACGTTGACGGGCACAGGCAAGTGGCAGGCCGGCGTCGCTGCGGTGGCGATCGCACCACGCAAGTGGGGACTCGCGGGTGGATTAGTGACATGGCAACATTCCTTTGCCGGCGACCATACACGATCAGACCAGAACAATCTGGCGGCGCAACCTCTGGTCATCTACAACCTGCCGAATGGATACTATCTTCGATCAACCGCGACCTGGAACTTCGATCTCGAGAAGAGCCATTACTCAATACCTGTCGGGGCTGGCTTCGGCAAAGTGTGGCTGGTGCATGGTGGAACATCGGTGAATCTCTTCGCAGAACCTCAATGGACAGTCGCACGCGATGGGGCCGGCCAACCTGAATTTCAGATCTTCGGGGGACTTAATCTTCAGTTTCCGCTGCGCATGGGGAAATGAGCCGGAAGGCTTAGGAGGGCGATAGGGTGTTTTCACAGTCACCAACTCGCACACGGAGCTTCCAATCCATCACGAGACGGGGAGTGCAATGGTGCGTGCTTTTAGTCGGAGGACTGTGCATTCTCAATCACGCCTACCCGCAGGGTAGGATTGCGGAAACGACCGATCAACAAAAGCTGATTGAATTTCTGAATAAGACGATCAACTGGTACCAACACGGGGCAATTCAGCAGCAAGTTGCAATGGCCCCGACAGATCTTTTTTTTGCGAGCGAGAACCGGCCGGTGGCCGACCAGATCGTGGATCTCTCGTTCGACTTCGCCCGCGCCAAAATATTCCTCATAAACAGCAATTCTGGAACAGGATCAAGAGCGCCCATCTCGGCTGATCCCCGATACGCGGCACTCATGCAAACGAATACGAAATTGGGGGAGCAGGAGAAGCAGCTGCGAACCGAACTGGGAACACTTCAGGAGAAGCTGAATTCCGCATCGCGAACGCATCGAAAAGGTGTTGCATCCGCCATTGCCGAAACTCAGAGCAAACTTGCACTACTCGCCCTCCGTCAAGACGCGGTGCGCAACATCCTGCAGTTCATTCAAGCTGCCGAACCTCAAAGCCTGGCATCACAGATCGATACTCTGAGGCATTCGATCCCAACCGCGAGCGCAGAGAATCATCAGTCTGAACTCAACCAGTCTGTCGTCCCTGCCTCCTCCAATCGCGCTCCGGAACCGCTCGGAATCTGGGGAACCCTTCATGAGCTCTTCGGCCTCTCCAGAAAAATCAGCGTCCTCAAGGACAACATCCGCAGAACCGATGACCTCATCGAGCAGGTTAAGGACGAGCAAGTGCCACTCCACAACCAGCTCGACAGATTGGTGAGCCAGGACGAGGCCAGCGTAGGCCAACTGGACTCGCAGGATCCAGCCGTTCTGGAGACGCAGAAGAGCAGCCTGGATGCCGCCGCAGTCCAATTCAAGGCCGTTGAATCCGCACAACTGCCTCTTGGGAAAGAGGCTGTTCTACTTCAGATGTACAAGAAAAATCTCACGAATTGGCACGCCGCTGCAAAGAACGATTACTCCGCGAATATCAAAAGCCTTCTGCTTCGACTGCTTGCACTCGGAATATTCCTCGGATTTGTATTGGGCGTGTTTGAGCTTTGGCGGCGGGCAATTTTCCATTACATCCTGGACTTGCGCCGGCGATACCAGTACCTGCTATTACGGAGGATCGCACTCTGGCTCGTTCTTTCGTTGATCGTTATTCTCGGGTTGGTGAGGGGATTTGGATCGCTAGCAACCTTCGCCGGCCTGTTGACCGCAGGAGTTGCGGTGGCGTTGCAAAACGTGATCCTCGCGATCGTGGGTTATTTCCTGCTGATCGGCAAGTTCGGCGTGCAGGTAGGGGATCGCGTCGAGGTTTCCGGGGTCACTGGAGAAGTGACGGAAATCGGCATGATCCGATTACATGTGATGGAACTGTCCGGCGTCGAGGCCGATGCCCAACCTACCGGACGGGTAGTTGCATTCGCGAACACTGTGGTCTTCCAGCCCACGGCTGGTCTCTTCAGACAAGTTCCGGGCGCAAGCCTCATCTGGCGCGACGTGAGTTTTACGCTGTCTCCCGACAGCGACCTCCGCACCGCGGAGCAACGTGTACTCGCCGCGGTTGACGCTGCATTCAAGGACTATCAGGCGAATCTCGAACAATTGCGACATCGGATGGAGGTAAGTCTCGGAACTGTTTCCGTGGGCTCGTTGGCCCCAAAAGTTCGGTTCCGTCTCACGCCCACCGGACTCGAGGTTCACCTTCGATTTCCGACGGATTTGCAAAAGGCCGCCGAAACTGACGACCGTATCACTCGGGAGCTCGTCCGCGCGATCGAGTTAGAACCAAAGCTAAAAGTGGTGCAGGCGGAAGGTCCAGCGATTCGATATAAAACCGCCTCCTCTGCTACCGGCAATCCCCCCGGTTGCGATTGACAGCCGCCGTTCCCTTGTCGGACTTCGCGCCAATAAAATATTTGCCGACGAAGAAAACCTGTCCCTTCTGCCAGTAGCCACAGAGGAACAGCCTTCATACACTTCCGACATCTCTATAAGTATCCCTGCTGCGAGAAAGAGGAAACTCTGTGAAAATGAAACCCCTGCTACTGCTCGCATATCTTGCAGCTGCATCCTTGCTGGCGCCGTTCACTCGAGCGCAAGTCCCTGTTTTCGCCGTTACACCGGGAACAAGCACGATCAAGTTCAACGTAAAGGCTTCGGTCGCCATCGCAGGTAATTTCAATAAATGGGATGCCACCTTGACGTTTACCTCCCGTGATGTCAGAAGCGGGGTTCTGGATATCGAGATTCATGCAGATTCCGTCGATACCGGAAGCGGCATGAAGAACGACAAGCTCAAGAGCAAGGATTTCTTCAACGCCAAGCAGGATCCGTTGATCACGTTCAGGTCAACAAGTGTTGTACAGACAGGCCCTACCACCTTTGACGTGGCGGGCAATTTTACGATACGTGGCATTTCTAAACCAGAGACCCTGAAGCTAACGGTTTCCGGCAAGGGGACAGGTTCCGGCGCGATCATGGGCACAATGGCCTTCGACCGCAAAGACTATGGGATGAATAGTGGCATCCCCTTCATCAAGATCGCCAACCGCGTCGAGGTGGATATTAGCCTTAAGGTGAAGCGCGTCGGCGGCCCGCCCGTAACTTTCCAGCAATAACGAGCCGCGCCGCCGGGCGAAGCTGATATGAGTCACAAGACACTTCGTTAATGCTGCAGTCCTTACCTCTAACGCCTCCCAATGAGCGCCAAAGAATAGCATTCCCTTTTCTCATTGAGCGCCCAAGAAAAGATGGGGACGAACAAGCTATAGCTGTCGGCGCGGCAGCTGTCCTGGACAACCTACGCCCGCCGTTCGAAGGCAAGCTCGGACATCACAAGAATTTCACACCGGGCAATGGCTGGACTGTATCAAGCGAGCGAAGGGCGATACGAGTGGATTGATAGACACCCCGATCAAGCTCGTTCGCCAGAGCGCGAAGCAGGAGCGCATCCCGGATGTCCTCGAACTTTGGGAACTCCAACTCCTGCTCGGTAAGCTTGCGGTCCCGGGAACGGACTCTAGCGTTGCTCGATGCCGGCACGGGACTTCGCGTGAGCGAACTCCTGGCACTACGCTGGCGGGATGTGGACTTCGAGAACCTTGAACTCAACGTGACCCATTCCATCTGGCACCAGATTGTGGGCAGCTGTAAAACGGAAGCCTCCGCGAAGCTCGTGCCGCTCGACAGCTACATGGCTGACGATCTGCAGCGTTGGCGGAGACAGAGCGCCTGTCCGATGGAAGACGACTACATATTTGCCAGCGAAACCATGAAGGGGAAACAGCCGTATTGGCCGGACAACCTCATGAAGCGACATATCCTGCCGGTCGCTCGGGCGAACGGCAGCCTGCGCAAGGTGAAACTCGGAAGTCGCGCAAGGCCAGGACCGTGCCTTACCAAGCCCGCTACGACGGGTTCTTGGCGAGGCTAATCAGCGCCAGAGAAGAGGCCGGGCTCACTCAAAGGGACGTAGCAGAGCGGCTCGGCATGTTCCACTCCTGGATATCGAAGACCGAATCTGGAGACCGTCGCCTGGACGTCATGGAACTGATTTTGCTGGCTGATCTTTACGGCAAAACCCCTCAGTACTTCCTCGAAGCTAAATAGTCCGCGGGTGATTATGGCGTCAAGAGGACGCCCAATCGTTGGGCGAGCATAAGGACTTGGAGAATCGCGCTTCCATCAGGCAGCAGTAGTGAAGTTGGCGTGCCAATCGCTGACAACGCTGCGCCGATGAGACGGTCTTCAAACAGCACGAGGGCACGCGCAGGGTCGGCCTGTCGAGAAGTCCAGGTGAGACCTTCGGCGTTTGGGTATTGATCGTGTAAGGCTAGAGCGCACGCGCGGGTTTCGGGTTATTGCGAGCCATCGCTCTCGATCAGGTCCCTGCGCGAGATCCCGAGCTTGCGTAAGGAGACAGCCGAAAGGTCGATCAGAGCCAGGTTTCGGCTGAGGGTGAGCTGCGAATAAACCTTACCGGGCGACGTGAGTTGCCTTGGACCAGTTCTTCGGACCAGCCACGAAGGGAACATCGTGGAAGATCGTTTCCATCAAAGCGCAGTCCAATGTCGTGCCCGCATAAAGGGTCGGGATGACAGTGACTGTCGCGTTCACAAGAGGCTGAATCTCGCATTGCCATCAGATGAGGGATTGAACTGTGCGCTGCCATAGGTGGCCAGATGAACGCGGTAGACCATCTCGCCCTTACCCCAGGGGAGGATGGTCGCATCGAGTTTGCCAGTCGGAGTCTTGATACCCGCTCCTACCCATGCTGCACGCCTGCAGCCTCGATCTCCGCAGCTCGCAGGACGTCCTGAGGTTTCGACTTGAGGAGGTCTTTTGGCATTTTGTTATGGAGGTAGGAGTTCACACTCCCAAACCAGAATGCCTTCTGCCAATCGTCCTTGTCCGCAAGGACGCTCAGAAGCTCTCCCATGATCGGAAGAGGTCTCGCGCCCTCCTTGAACTCCAATGCGTAGATGGGATAGAGGTCAGCACCTTTATAGGGAACCGCAAAGATCAGTCCAGCCTTCTTCCATCGATTCGGTTGGGAACTCGGATTGGTCTTGCTGAAATGCGCAGCCTCGGCGATATCAGCAGCCTTGGCGAAATCCTTGCTTTCCACGATCCCCTGTATGGCCTGGGCAAACATACCGGCCTCAATGAGTCGGTTTGGGCTAAGGGGAATATCCGGCGTGAGAGCCTCGACGAGCGCCTTCCAGCGATCTTCCTGCTTTGCGTCCAGGAGCAAATCAATCAGTTCGGAGGCCCGCCGGAGTGTGTCGAATCTGGCTTGTGTTCGCTGATCGTCGTCCCTGCCACTGGAGACAAACACGAGAGCCCGGGCCGCAATGTTCTTCAGACGGGGAGCGATCTCCTGCGCCTCGCCTTCCTGAACATCCCAATGTTGATGTCGAATCGAATTCTTGAGAGCACTAGAGGGCATGATGCTTCCTCCCACGCGATATAGATTATCATACTCCACTATAATCTCCATCGCATCGCGCATCTTGGCACCCGAAGATCCAACGAACGTTATACGTAAAACCCAACCTCAACAACGCGCTCCCAATAGACTCCCGATAAGGTGTCCGAGGGGTACTTTTCCATACTTCCGAGTCGCCATTTGTGCATGAAAAATCAGCAACATACGTGAGTGCTCGGTCACTCATAACCCAAAGGTCGCTGGTTCAAATCCAGCCCCCGAAATCCAAGAAACTACGCGTTTCGATGACTTTCAAAGCCTGAGTGCGATGGCTACAATATTCTTGAGCACTTCTAGAAACTGGCGAGAGTCAGTGGGTGAAAACTGCTCCTTGAATTCAACTGCCCTGGATGCGCGTCTGGGCTGCCAGACACTTCGCCACCCGAGGATCTTGCATGGCAGCATCAAGGTAGATTTGTCAACGCCGTTTTGCCATCTAATTTCAGGTGTGCGCGTCGGGCAATACCGGGCAAGGGCGGACGGCATTTATGGCAATGGTGGACTGCTTGGCAATGTCGATTCAGTAAGTTACTGCACCTAATTGCGGATGACGGTTTCGAATCCCTCCCTCGCCACCATCATCGCATCTGATGAAATCAGACAGCCCTCCGAATTATCGCTTAAGTTACATTTAATTAACGACTTACATCGCTTTAACTCGAATAATGTATCAGGAATTGTCAATAGTTGCGTGTTCCCGGGAGGTGGATCTCGTGTTAGCCTCGTGGACCTTGATAAGAAGAGGGTCGGCTAGCCGGGTGAACCTCGAGCCTTCCAAATATGAGAGGAGACGCGTCCCGTTTTCGCTTGCGGATCGTGCGCGGATTGGAGTACGTTAGCGGTAACGGAACTCAGCCCGACGCATTCGACAAAGAGGTAAGGCAATGACTATTAGCAGCCCGACGAAACCCGCAGGCAACTTGGAGATCGAGGACAGTTGGGGAGACTTCGTCGCTGCCCGATACCGCGAAGGCAAGAGCGAGGCCGAATACCGGAATTACGACGCTCAGGCGCTCCCATCCGTGGCGCAATTTTATAAGACCAATCATGAACTCCAGACCCTCGACTTCGTTCTAGCGAAGGAGAAGCAGTACTTGACCCTTCGGATGGGGAAGAAAAGTATCTGGGAGGCGGCAGAGTATCTGAATACGCTCGTAGACGAAAGCGATCCGGATACGGACCTCACGCAGATCGAACACCTGCTGCAAACCTCGGAGGCGATCCGCAAGGACGGCCATCCGCGATGGATGGTCCTCACGGGGTTCGTCCACGATCTGGGAAAAGTCCTTTGCCTGTATGGCGAGCCTCAGTGGGCGGTCGTCGGCGATACATTTCCGGTCGGATGCGCATACTCTGACAAGATCGTCTTCCCCGAGTATTTCAGCGGCAACCCTGACAGTGAAGTTCCCGAATACCAGACCAAGTACGGCATTTATGAACCGCATTGCGGATTAAAGAACGTTCATATGTCGTGGGGGCATGACACCTACATCGGCCACGTAATCAAAGATTACCTACCCGAGGAAGCACTCTACATGCTTCGTTATCACTCCTTTTATTCGGGACACCAGCAGGGCGCGTACCGCCACCTGATGTCGAAGCATGACGAAGAGATGTTTGAGTGGGTGCTGAAGTTCAACCCTTATGATCTCTACTCCAAAGGTGCGGCCAAGCCCAATCTCAAGGAGATCAAGCCCTACTACGAGGACCTGATTGCGGAGTTTATCCCTGGCAGGATCGACTGGTAAGCCGGGGTTTGGAGTTGGCCGCACGAAGCATTTCGCGTTAACGCTACCCGGATTTCTTGATTTGCGCACTGGCAGCAATCAGGCGTAATTGCCCATCGTTGCCTCGTTCGGTGCGGTAGCGTTCTCCGTTAGAAATTGACATGTCTTGATGTATCGTCGTTGGTGGGATCGCGAATAACTAACTGTGATGCAATCTCGCGACGCTCGACAGGATATATGGGGAGTCAATGGCAGTTCGCCTGAAAGACATCGCGCGTGACTTGAATGTCTCAGTCATCACGGTATCGAAGGCGCTTCGCGGACACACGGATATTAGTGAGGCCACGCGCCAGCGGGTTCTAGCCCGTATGAAAGAGTTGGACTACCAGCCCAACATGACTGCACGAAGTCTTGCCACTGGACAATCCTCGATCCTGGGGCTGATTGTACCCGACCTCGTCCATCCCTTTTTTGCTGAATTGGCCAAGTATCTGGGTGGCACCTTACGCAAGAGAGCGTACGGTCTTATCCTCGCCTCCTCTGAAGAGGATCCCGCGATCGAGCAAGCGGAGATTCGAATGATGCTCGCGCGTGGCGTCGATGCGCTCCTGATCGCATCGTGCCAACCTAGTCTTGAAAATCTCCATAACTTCCACAATCACCGCACACCGTATGTCCTGCTCGATCGCTCCTTTCCGCATCTCCATGCAAACTTCGTCGGGACGGACGATTACCGGGGAGGAATGCTTGCGACTGAGCACCTCATTCAGATTGGCCGCAAGCGACTCGCCCATATTGGCGGCCCCGAACTCAGTCCGGCGATCGACCGCCTTCGCGGATTTCGTGCTGTCGCTCTGCAGCACGGCCTTGACCTTCCCGCCGACTTCATCCTGTCCAGCTCGCGCGTGGAGGAGTCCGGAGATGAGGCTGGTTACACCCTGATGCAACAACTGCTGCGGAGCAGATCCTTGCCCGACGGAGTGTTCTGTTATAACGACATTACGGCCATCGGAGCCATGCAGGCCGCGCTCGATGCAGGACTTTCCATCCCCGGCGACATCGCATTTGTCGGATTCGGCAACGTACGTTACTCCAAGTACCTGCACATTTCGCTCAGCTCGGTGGATCAACACACGGATCGTCTTGGCGAGGCAGCGGCACAACTCGCCCTGGAACTGGCCGTCCGAAAGGACGACAGTCTCAAGACGATCACGCTCGAACCCACATTGATCGTTCGCCAGTCCACGATCGGGCAAACCGCGACTCAACAATCGTCCCCGCGTATTGAAAAGTCTTTCAAGGCGAAGCGAAAACAAACTTAAACACGGCGCACGCAGACGGCCTGAGCAACAAAATCTATACCTTTGACGCATCGATGTAGATACACTATCGAACGATAGCCGTATCTGCACGATCAACAACTGAGATATCGGAGCGGAAACGCCATTTTTCCTGCAATGGGCTTCCGCGATAGTTAGCACACTCTTGCAACGACTATTCGAGAAACCTCGGCAGGTTAAACTTTTGCCGCCGTTCATCTGAGCACTGTGGAGAAGGTATGGATCGTGCGAGCGAGACTAAAGACTTGGGACTTCGAGAAATGCTCCCGATTCGTTGGCCCTCCCGAATCCTCGGTCCCAAGCCTGGCTTGGAAGAAGTCAATCTGATCTGTTGGGGCATGTTTGTTGCATTCCTGGTCGTCCCAGTGTGTGTCATTCTTTGGCTTCAACTAACCAGCGCGTCTGGATCTCTGCGATCACTTCATTCCGACTTTGTATATTTTTACGGTATCGGACGCATCGTAAACGAGTATTCAATCGTGCGCGTCTACGACCCAGGTTTGCAGCAAAAAGTATTCTCGCAAATTTACCCTTTGCCGACTGGCGCTTATGGACCTAGCCCATATCCCCCATTTGTTGCTCTCTTTTTCAGCTTGTTCGCACGACTCACTTTTAACGCCGCCTATCTCTTATGGACAGTAAGCTCCTTGGCTCTTTACAGCGCCGGGATTGCAGCGATCGCGAACACCGCCTTCCCGAAGGAACGGCTCAAGATTTCCCTGATTTTCTGTTTTGCGCTGGCCTTCAACCCGTTCTTTTTTGGCACTCTTCTTAACGGGCAGCTAGCCGCCATCGCAGTCTGCAGTGTGGGGATTGCGATTTTTCAGGAGAGCCACTCGAAGCCGTTTATAAGCGGACTCGCGCTGTCGCTCTTGGTATACAAACCGACTCTCCTGCTGCTTCTTTTGCCTATGCTCTTAGTCACCAGAAGGTTCAGGACCTTGCTAGGCTTCATCACTGGAGCTTCAATTTTGATCCTGGTGACAACGGCATTGGCGGGGACACAGATCTGGTCGGTGTACGTA
>Ga0210388_10000862_pt1 | contig 24075 bp, 21 predicted proteins | sample IncBWC19OmetaG_FD_155485 | JGI IMG/M metagenome (GOLD analysis project Ga0210388, IMG submission 155485) | Forest soil microbial communities from Barre Woods Harvard Forest LTER site, Petersham, Massachusetts, United States - Inc-BW-C-19-O ...
CCGGGCCTTACTCGCCGCACAACTACGACGAAAAGTTTGAAGGGATCATCACCTTGCGGAGGGCTCTGGCGCAGTCGCGTAATATTCCGGCGCTGAAGCTAGCCAACAAGGTCGGCATCAAGAGCGTGATCGAGTACGCCGAGCGTTTCGGAATCACCGCCAAGTTGCCGCCTTACCTGCCCGTGGCGCTGGGGTCGGCGGAAATCACTTTGATCGAGCAGACTTCGGCATACAGCGTGTTTCCAAACGACGGTGTGCGTGTCACGCCCCACTACATCACAAAGGTGACCGACTACGAGGGGAGGGTGCTGGAAGAGGACTATCCTGAGGTGAAGGACGTAATCAGCGCGCGCACGGCGAGAGTGATGACCTCGATGCTGCGGGAAGTTGTGCTGCACGGGACGGGAATCGCGGCCGCGAAGCTGCCTTTCCCGGTCGCCGGAAAAACCGGCACCACCAATGATTTCACGGACGCATGGTTCGTAGGATTCTCCCCATCGATGACTTGCGGCGTGTGGATTGGATTCGATGAGAAGAGATCTTTAGGATCCAAGGAGACAGGAGCGCGCGCGGCTCTGCCCATCTGGATGAACTTCATGAATGCTGCCATGGCGGGGAAAGATCCCGGTCAGTTCCAGCCGGCGCCGGATGTACCTGTGACTGTGGTCCAGAAAGTGGATACGCCGGATACGTCGCCGGGCGCGGATGAGATGCACTAAGAGATGGCGATCAGGCATCCGGGCTTGCTCATGATTCGTCAAACTGTAATCTGCATCGTCTTATGAAACCTTTCTTCAAGTTTGCGATGTTAGCGCTGGTGCTGATCTTTGTGGCATTGGTGTCGGCGCTGACGGCAATGCGATTTGCCATTCACGGACAAGTCGTCGAAGTGCCTGTGGTGGTTGGGTTAACGCCTTTGGAGGCGGAGCGTTCCGTTGCTGGGTTGGGTTTGCAGATCGAGGTAGAGCGACAGTACTACAGTCCGCAAATTCCTGAGGGACGGATCATGACCCAGTTGCCGCTGCCGGGGGCGAAAGTGCGGCGGGGATGGCAGGTACGGGTGGCGCAGAGTATGGGACCGCAGCGCGTAGCGATTCCAGATGTAACGAAGCAAAGTGAGCGCGCGGCGGAATGGAACCTGCAGCGGCGAGGTCTGGAATTAGCTTCGATGGCGGAGATGCAGCTGCCGGGAACGCCTGCGGACCAGGTGCTGGCGCAGAGTCCTCCGGCGAACGCGAGCCAGGTAGCAGCGCCGCGAACCAGCTTGCTGGTGACTATCGCGGCCGATGCCCCGGCGTATGTGATGGCGAATTTTGTGGGGCAAGCCCTGGGCACGGCGAGCCGCACGCTGCAGGATGCGGGCTTCAAACTGGGTACCGTGAGCATGGCCCCACCGCCGGCAGACAACGCAGAAATACCAGGTGTCCCTCCGGTCGTGCCTGCTGCAGCTTCAGAACCGTCGCCCGCCAGCACGATCGTTACGCAGTGGCCTCCGGCAGGGCAGAAGGTTCTAGCGGGAGCGGTGATCAACTTCGAGGTACGGTGAGAGGCGCGGTCTTTCGTCTGCGATAAAACTGCGACACGCCTAGATTTTTTCCAGAATCGCGGCGAAGAAGCCGTCACACGGTTGAACACCGGGCAGAGTGCGCAGGTAAGGACCGCGAGTGAGCGAAACAGGCTCGGGCCAGATCAATTCGCCCTTCTCGTAAAGCTGTTCCAGTTCGGCGCGGCAATCGAGGACGCGGAACGACGAGTCTTCCCCCGACAAGCGCTCAATGACGTCTTCGTTTTCTTCTCTTTCCAAGGAGCAGGTGGAATAGACCAGGCGGCCTCCGGGAGCGACTTGCGCTATGGCCGAGCGGAGGATCGCGAGCTGTCGCGCCTGCAAATCAGGAAGGTCCTGAGGCACGAGCCGCCATTTGATCTCGGGATTACGGGCAAGCGTACCGGTGCCGGAGCAAGGCACGTCTGCGAGGACGCGATCGAACCTTGTCGAGAAGGGGAGATCACGCGCATCGGCGGCGACCACGCGGATATTGCGGGATTCTATCTCGGTTTGTGAATCTGGCGCGCTCAGCATTCTTCGAAGAAGACGTGCGCGGTGAGGGTGGAGGTCCACGGCAGAGATGTTTGCCCTCGGATTCCGATCGGCGATTGCCAGGGTCTTTCCCCCCGGAGCCGCACAACAGTCGAGGATGTGTATGCCACGGCCGACGAGAGCTGCAACGAGCTGCGAAGCTTCGTCCTGAATAACGCAGAGGCCCGCGCGGAAAGCCGCGGTCCTGGCCACATCTCCTTGCTGCACTCGCCGTGCGGAGGCCAGGAACACGCCGGGAGCGAGTTCGATTCCTTCGGCTTTGATTTGCTCTTCAGCTTCCGGGCGGCGGAGGCGGATTGCGGTCACAGGGACCGATTGATCGTGCCGGCAGATGCGAAAGGCAGAATCGAGTCCGTAGGCCTGGACCCAGCGTTCGACAAGCCACAACGGATGAGCATTGCTGGAAGCCAGACCTTCTATCGAAGCAGCGCTGATTGCGGGTTGCGCGGAGTCGCCCACGCCGGAGACGCTCGCGTTGAGCTTCCGCAGGACTGCATTGACGAACGGCGCAGCAGAACGCTTTCGGGCGCGCTTGACGAGCTCTACGCTTTCATTGATGGCAGCGCGGGCCGGAATGCGGCTGAGCCAACGCAGCTGGTAAATCCCGAGGCGGAGCGCGGTTAGAACCTCGAGGTCAAGCTTGGAGATTGCCTGGGCGGAGCTCGCGGCGATTTGTGAATCAAGCAGCGAACGCCAGCGCAAAACTCCCATGACCAATTCGGTTGCCAGGGAGTGATCGACTGTCGTGAGGCGAGCGTAGGTGCGGGAATGAAGAAGTTCGGATGCGTAGGAAGACTCGCGCTCGACGCGAAGCAGAATATCGAATGCGGCGGCACGGGCTGGAGAAACTGCCGGGCGCGAGTCTCGAGCTTTTTGTTTCATCGTCAATCGAGGCCAGTATGACGGAGGCGGCCTGTGCCGAGGAAAATTTGTGTTGCCTAGGAGCCGAGCCTTTCGCCCGGCGCCGGGCGATAGCCGCGGATGAAGTCAGAGGCAGAGGTTCGCTTCTTGCCTTCCAGTTGCAGCTCGATGAGTTCGATTGCGGTGCGCTGGCCGCAGCCGACAAAAAGAAGATGGTTTTCCACCTTCAACTCAGACGGCGGCAGCGCCCGCTCGAGCGCGGACGCCTTCCACACTTGCAGATTCTTGCCGCGGAACTTCGTATATGCACCCGGCCAGGGTTGAAAGCCGCGCATCCGGTTCAGAATCTCTGCCGCTTGACAGGAAAAATCGATAAGGCCTTCTTCCTTCTTTAGGATCGGTGCAAGAGTGGTTTGTGCGTGATCTTGCTGTCGTGGATGGATGCTACCGCTCTGCAATCCGCGCAGGGTTGCGACCATAAGATTCGCGCCTGCGGACGCGAGCTTCGGAGCTAGCGTCTCCGCCGTGTCGTTGGGAGCGATGGGAATTTCCTGCTGCAGGAGAATGTCACCGGTATCGAGGCCGGCATCGATTTTCATTGTGGTGACTCCGGTTACGGTTTCGCCGCGCGCGATCGCCCACTGGATCGGCGCGGCGCCGCGGTATTTCGGCAGGAGCGAGGCGTGCAGATTGATGTTGCCGAGAGGCGGAAGATCAAGCATCCATTGCGGAATGATGCGGCCGTAACCGACCACGATGATAGCGTCAGGTTTGAGAGCGGCGAGTTGCGCACGGAAGGCATCGTTGTTCTTGATGCTTTCAGGCTGCGCGATCGGCAAGCCCAATTGCAACGCCCCTCGCTTGACCGGGGAAGAAACGACTTCGAGACCGCGGCCCTTGGGACGGTCCGGCTGCGTGACCACGAGACTGATGTGGAATCCAGCGTCGACCAGTTTGTCGAGCGTGGGCACGGCAAAGCCCGGCGTGCCGCAGAAAACGAGATTGAGGGATGAGGGCATTTGGCAATCGGGCAATTTTGTAATCGGGTAATTGAGAATCGCATCGAGCCATCATGTCCGCAACAAATTACTAAATTGCGAAATTACCCAATTACAAATTTCTTCTACCATTCTCCCGCTTTGACCAGCTTGCGAATTTTGCGCTTGATCAAGTCGCGCTTCAGGGCGCTGATGTGGCTGATGTAGAGCTTGCCGTTGAGGTGATCGGTTTCGTGCTGGAAGGCGCGAGCCAGCAGGTCGTCGCCGATCTTCTCGAAGACCTGCCCAGTCAAATCCTGGGCGCGGATGGTAACCACCTGGGCGCGCGTCACGTTTTCACGGAAATCGGGGATACTGAGACAGCCTTCACTTTGGGCGTGGCGGCCTTCCTTGTGAATGATTTCCGGATTAATAAGGACGAGTTTGGCGTCCGGATCCTCTTTGAAAGTGACATCAACTACCGCGATGCGGCGCGAGATACCGATCTGCGGCGCCGCTAGGCCCACGCCGCGCGCTGCATACATCGACTCGAACATGTCGTCGACTAGTTTCTTCAATTCTTCGTCAAAGACTGTGACCTTCTCGGAGGGCTTTTCGAGGACGGGATTTCCGAATTTAACAATGGGATAGATCATTTTCAGGTACAGTCAGTAGTTTTTCAGTTGCAAGCAGTAACCCTGGAAATTGCGCAAGGTTTCTCCCATGGAGTCGCCGCCGAATTTTTCGAGAGCACAGCGGGCCAGAGTCAGTGCAACCATGGCCTCGGCTGCGACACCGGCCGCGGGGACTACACAAACGTCGGAGCGCTCATAAGCAGCGCTCACGGGTTGGCGTGTGGCGAAATCAACCGATTGCAGCGGGCGGCGCAAGGTGGAAATCGGCTTCAGATAGCCGCGGACGCGGATCTCCTGTCCATTGGAAACGCCGCCTTCGATCCCGCCGGCGTTGTTGCGAGAACGGGTAAACGCAGTGAAGCTGGTTCCCTTGCCATAGCCGATTTCATCATGAACAGCGGAGCCGGGAGACGCGGCAGCGGTAACACCGGAGCCGATCTCGACCGCCTTCACCGCCTGTAATGACATGATGGCGCTGGCGAGCAGGGCGTCCAAGCGCTCGTCCCACTGCGCGTACGTGCCTAAGCCCGGTGGGGCGCCGTGAGCCACCACTTCAAAAACTCCTCCCAGCGAGTCGCCAGTTTTGAGAACTTTGTCCACTTCGTCTTTCATGCGCTGCTCGGTTTCTTTGTCCACACAATTCAGTAAGATTTCTTCCTGATTGTAAAGCGCGTGAATCTGCTCCCAAGGGACGTCTTGCCGCAAGGCCACGTTACCCGCGGCGACGACGTGGCTGAGAACTTCGATGCCGAGTTCGCGGAGAAAGATTTTGGCCAGGGCGCCGATGGCGACGCGGGCTGCCGATTCGCGGGCTGAGGCGCGCTCGAGCACGTAACGAGCTTCCGGAAAGTTATATTTCAGCGCGCCTGCGAGGTCGGCGTGTCCGGGCCGCGGAGATGCTACTCGCTTGTGCCGGGCAGGGTCTCCCTCGCCGACGGGAAGGGACTCTTGCCAGTTTTTCCAATCGCGGTTTTCCAGCTGAATAGAAATAGGCGAGCCAATCGTCATGCCATGACGTACGCCAGAGAGGATGTGAGCCGTGTCGCGCTCAATCTTCATGCGTCCGCCGCGGCCATAGCCTTGTTGCCGGCGCCAGAGCTCACGGTCGAGGAAGGCCTGGTCCACTTTGAGCCCCGCGGGCACCCCCGAGAGGAAAGCGACCAGAGCTTCGCCGTGTGATTCTCCGGCAGTGAAGTAGCGCAGCATAAGTGCTCGATTTTACCTGATGCGGCGTCCGCCGGAGTTCTCCCGATGGGGATTGGAGCAAAAGAGCAGCATTTACGGGGTGGCAAGAAAAGGCAATCCTTCTGCAGATTTCATAGGCGCAGATGCGCAAATGATTGCTACAATAGCCCACATTCGTATCTTGTGGAGTTCTGGTTCCGCCCAGTCGTCCGCGTCATTTTGTAAACTCTCTGGCCAAACAAAGGAGAACTGTGTGCCCCCACGCACAGATTCAAACGAAGTGATTTTATTTGGCAGCAAGATCGGCTGTCTGCTCGCGCATGACCATGTTCTTCTGCGGCAAGGTCTGCGGCGTTTATTGGAAGACGAGCCAGACATCGAGGTGGTCGGCGAAGCCGGCAATGCGGCGGAGTGCCTGCGCAAGGTTTATGAGCTGCGGCCCGATGTGCTGGTCGCCGATACCGGTACGTTTGGGTTGGCTGCAGCTGAAGCAGAGATTCTTGTGACGCGGGAATCTCCCCAAACCAAAATAGTGTTTTTGAGCATGCAGGACCGAGATAGCTCTCCGTTTGTCAGTCTGGGAGCAACCACGGGCGGCTGTGCCGCGCGACAGACTTCGGCGGAAGAGCTGCTCGAGATGGTGCGGAACTTGCGCAGCGGCGATCGACCAAGCGGCTCGGATGAGCGCTTTCGGCCTAATGTGCAGCCCCCCGCCGAAAGACTGTTTCGACCAGAACGCGCGCTCACCGCTCGCGAGCGCGAGGTTTTGAAACTGCTGGCGGAGGGAAAGACGGTGCGCGCGGCGGCCATAGTTCTGGGATTGAGCAGTAAGACAGTGGACGCGCATAAGTTCAATCTGATGCGCAAGCTCGGCATTCACAACAAAGCCGAACTGGTCATGTGGGCGATCCAGAAGAGGGTTGTGAAGATTCCAGCGAACTTCTAGACTCTCCAGCGTTCAAGAGCGTTTCAAGAGACCGGCGCGTGAAATGCATTGTAACGGATGGGGCCATCTGTCCGTCTCCCCCTGTCATTGATGATGGCGCGATGTATGATTTCTTACTCGGAGGACGGATGCGCCCATCTCAAAGTTCAGTTTTCACGTTCTTGTTGATCATCGCCGGCACGGTTATCGCCAGCAGCAGCCTGGGATTTACCCAGGCAACTGCATCGAACGACTCCTCCGGATCCCCGCAAACCTTCAAATTGATCCCCAGCCTCGACAAGGAGCTGATGGATACGGCTGTGGACCCTTGCGTTGATTTTTATCAGTACGCCTGCGGTAATTGGAGCAAGCTGCATCCGATTCCGAATGATTCCCCGTATTCCGATCAGTTCTACAATCTTGATCAGTACAACCGGCAGGTGCTGCACGGCATTCTCGACAAAGCCGCCATGGCCGGCAGTGAGCGCGACGCGAATACGCAAAAGATCGGCGACTATTACGCCGCCTGCATGGATGAAGCCGCGATCCAGCAGAAAGGCATGGCTGCGCTGAAGCCCGAACTGGACCGCATCAATGCACTCTCGAGCAAGGGTCAGCTTCCCGAGTTGCTCGCGCACTTTCAGATGATCAACGTGAATGCGTTTCTGGGATTCGGCTCGCAGCAGGACTTCAAAGACGCAACCCGGGAAATAGCAGCCGTGTCGCAAGCCGGGCTAGGTTTGCCTGAAAAAGACTATTACCTGCGGACGGGAGCGAAGGACGAGGAAATTCGCAAGCAATATGTACAACACATCGCCAATATGCTGAAGCTGTTGGGAGCAAGCGAAGCGCAGGCCGCGAGCGAGGCGCAAGCCATCATGAAACTGGAAACCGCGCTCGCCAAAGTGTCGCTGGATATCACCTCGCAGCGTGACCCACACAATATCTACCACCTGATGCCGAACAGCGGATTGCAGTCGCTGACGCCGGTTTTCAACTGGGAGCATTTTTATCCAACGACCGGATCGCCGTCATTCAGCGAAATCAACGTGGCGGAGCCGGAATTCTTTAGAGGGATGAACCAGGTGATCGCGGATGCGGATTTGGCGACCATCAAGTCCTATCTCCGCTGGCAGCTTGTGGCCTCGCTTCCGGGAACGGTTTTGCCCAAGGCCATGGATGAAGAACAATTTGATTTCGGCGGGCGCAAGCTGGCAGGCATTCCCGAGCAAGAACCGCGCTGGAAGCGTTGCGTGGGCAGCACCGACGGAGCCCTGGGCGAAGCTTTGGGCAAGGCTTATGTCGAGCAGGAGTTTCCGGCGTCCAGTAAAGAGAAGTCGCTGCAGATGATTCATGATATCGAAGCGGCCGTGGAACGGGATATTGAAAGCCTGGACTGGATGAGCCCAGACACCAAGAAACGCGCACAAGAGAAGCTGCATCTCATCGCCAACAAGATCGGCTATCCGAATAAGTGGCGAGACTATTCGAAATTGAATGTAGAGCGCGGAGATGCCCTGGGCAACAGCCTGCGTGCAACAGAGTTTGAGTCGCACCGGCAGTTGGACAAGATTGGCAAGCCGGTTGACCGCGATGAGTGGGGCATGACGCCACCCACGGTGAACGCCTATTACAGCGACAGCATGAACGACATCAATTTCCCTGCAGGGGTGCTGCAGCCCGCGTTTTTTGATGCGGCGGCGCCCACCGGCCTGAATTATGGACATATTGGCCTCTTCATGGGCCACGAAATCACCCATGGGTTCGATGATCAGGGGCGGCAGTTCGACGGGCACGGCAATCTCACCGACTGGTGGACCAAAGAAGATGCCGACAAGTTCACGGAGAAGGCAGCTTGCATTGTGAACGAATACAGCCAGTTCAGCGTGGGCGACACCAAGATCAACGGAAAACTCACCCTAGGCGAGAATACGGCTGACAATGGCGGGATGCGCCTTGCCTACATGGCTTTTTTGGCTCGCGCTGCCGAGCAGGGACTCGATCTCGATAGAAAGACGGCGGACGGATACTCGCCCATCCAGCAGGTTTTCCTGGGATTCGCGCAGGATTGGTGCGCGGTATGGCGTCCGGAGTTGGAGCGCCTAGTGGCGACCACCGACCCGCATTCTCCCGACCGCTTCCGGGCCAATGGAGTCCTGGTCAATATGCCGGAGTTTGCGAAAGCCTTCAGCTGTAAGAAGGGGCAGCCGATGGTGGCTGCGAAGGCGTGCCGGGTCTGGTAGGGAAGGTGCGGGTCTGTTTTTGAATTCGGTTTTGATTTTCTCAACATGTTCGAGGGTTACGGCTGGGCACAAGCGGTTGCAAGTTCTGCGACGCTAGAAACTTGCAAGTCCGGATGTCCCTCGACTGCCTTGACGGCGCCCACGCCGGTTCGCGCGGATGGTCGGTTGACCCGAACTGTGGCCAGGCCTAATGACTGGGCCGGCAGCACGTCGTGATACACGCTCTGGCCAACGTGCAGAACGCGGTGAGCAGGAACGCCGACGCGGCTCAACGCCAGCTCGAAAATCTTCAATGATGGCTTGTAGGCTCCTGCCTGCTGGGCTGTGATGATCTGACTAAACTCCACTCCAAGCTGAGGGTTCGTCGCGGCGAAAAGATCGTCGTCCACATTGGAAATGATGGCCAGTCGGAAGCGGCTGTGAAGCTCGTTAAGCGCGGTTACGGTATCTGGCCACGGTTTCCATTCTTTCAGCGATTCGGGCAGCGAGCGGGCTTCCTCGTCGGTGGGCGTGAATCCGAGTTGTTCTCCGAACTGCCGCACTACGGACTGAAGAACTTCGCGGTAGCGGCGATACTCGCCCTGCTCGGCGCGAGCTTCGAAATCGCCGTAGAGCCGCAGGATGGTGGCGTCGTCTGTGTCCTTTCCGTGAGCCGCGAAGATGCGGTGAAGGCAGCGGAGAATTCCTTCTTCCCAGTTGATGAGAGTGCCGTAGCAGTCGAAGGTGAGTAGTTCGAATCGGCTGAAGTCGAGCATGCGCTGTCGTTCTCCTCAGGGACGAAAGCTAAGGCTTCAAGCCGGGCAGCGTCGGGGCTTCCTCGCTGGACTCGCCGGCGTAATCAGCTTCGACTTCAGCCTCAGCGGCAGAAGAAGAGTCATCGGGAGGAACCGCGGGCTTCGGAACAAGAAACTTGGCGCTGTTCAGCAACGGGCGTCCGAGAGAAGCGTTGTAGCTGGTCCAGGGGCTCTCGAGGTCAGCCTCGCGCTCGAATTGCGCGCGCATGGCCTCCATTTTGGAATCCAGGTCGTCCATGTAGTGCAGCAGAAGCGCCTCGGGGAACATGGGGAGCTTGGGCGAGCCGAATTCGTACTGGCCATGGTGGCTGATGATCAAGTGCTCAAGAAGGGTCTTGAGCTCGACGGGAAAGTCCGGGACCATCGCGAGCTTCGCCTGCAACATCTCAAGTTCGATGATCATGTGGCCGAGCAACTGGCCGCGCGTGGTGTAGGAAAACGAGCGATTGTAGGCAAGCTCGTGAATCTTGCCGATGTCGTGAAGAAATGCGCCGGTCAGCAGTAAATCTCGATTGACCTGGGGATAGTTTCGGCTGACCAGATCGCAGGAGCGAAACAGCGAGACTACATGGTCGAGCAGGCCGCCAATATAAGCGTGGTGCAGGGTCTTGGCGGCGGGAGCATTGCGATACGCGGCTGCGATCTCCGGGTCAGACATGAAGGCCTGGAGCAGAGACTTGAGATAAGGATTCTGAAAAGACGCAACGAAGCCGGCCAGGGTCTGCCAGAGCTCGTCAATATTCTTCGTGGTTTTGGGAAGATAGTCGGAGAATTCGATCTCCGATTCGCCCAGCTTGCGTATTTTGTGGATGGTGAGCTGGAAGCGGTTCTTATATTTGTTGACCAGGCCTTTGATCTTGAGGAAGTCATCCTGCTCGAAGGCGTTGAGCACTTCTTCCACGTTGTCCCACATTTTGGCATCGAGCTGCCCGCTGCGGTCGCCGAGGATCAGGGCGAGATAGGGTTCACCCGTTTTCTTGGGCTTGATCTGCTTGCTGACCACGACAAAGTTGGAGGTGATGATCTTGTTTTCGTGGCGCGCGCACTCGCTGATGTAGAACTCTTTCATGCTCTTCATCAGTGTAAATCAGAAAGCACAAGGATGCAGTACACCGGAACGCCTTTCGGGGAGCTGGAGACGCGGCAGAGGGCTAGACAATACCGAGCTTCTTTTTCTTCTTTAGCTTCTTACTGTCGGTCGTCTTAGGCGCGGCGGTCTCAATGGGCTTGGTCTGGTTGGGGCTGGCGCCGGAATCGATGTAACCCTCTTTATAGTCGATGTAAGCATCTTCGCGCAGCTTGGTCAGATACGCGCGCAGCGCTGGCTGCAGCTTTTGATAGTACAAAGCATCCATGATTTTGGGCTCGACGTCTTTCATTGCCGGAATGCCGGCCACCTGGTGGTTAGTAACCTTCAGGATGACGTAGCCCTGCTTGGTGCGGATCACGTCGCTGACATCGCCCGATTTCATCGCGAACGTCCTGTCTTCAAGCTCTTTGGCGAGAGTGCCGCGCTTGAACGCTCCCAGATCTCCTCCCTGCGCCGCCGAAGGACCGTCAGAAAACTTCTTCGCGATGTCTTCAAAACTGGCTCCGGCACGAATCTGTTTGAGCACATCGTTGGCCTTGGCCTCGGCCGCAGCCAGAGCGGCAGTCTCCGCAGCCTGCTTGGCTGAGTCGCTGCCAGCATCTTGCGCCTTCGCATCGTCGCTGCCCGTGGCGGGGGTGCCGTTGCCGGACTTATCAGCAGCCGGCTTCTGCGGAGCTATCAGGATCTCGCTGAGCTTTATCGATTCGGGCTGCTCCAGTTCGCTCTTGTGTTCGTTGTAGAACTGCTGTTCTTCCTCTTTGGGGATGCTCAGATGAGAACCAACTTCTTCGCCGATCACCTTTTGCGTGATGATCTGGTTGCGCAGGTTCTGCTTGAAGTCCTCGTAGGAGATGCCCTGGGCGGTGGCGGCTTTTTCCAGCTCTTCCATGGTGTCGAGCTTCATGTCTTTACGCATCCCGTCGAGGCGCTTGATCAGCTCGGTGTCGCCGGTGATGCCGAGGTCTTTGCCTTTTTCCAGTAGAAGTTGCTGGTCGACAAGATCGCGCAGGACGTCTTTTTCACGCTCGGCATAGAGCTTGTCGGCGTTCGAGGGATCCTGCTGCTTCACGTCATCCCTCAGCTGATCTTTGCTGCGCTGGTATTCGGACCGGGTGATGATCTGGCTGTTCACGCGCGTGACAATCTCTTCGACGACCTGCCCCGCGGCAAACGCGGGCAGGTATGCCATAGCAATCAGTATCAGAACTAGTCTTTTCATAGGATTTCTGTAGGCCGCCTGCTGCCAGAACTTACAGGCGAAGTCCGACGAGGTATTTTACTACGTCTGGCCGGTCACTTTCTGGCCGGTCGCTGGCCGACCGCATAGTTTGATGCGGCCGTGGGTTGAGCCGGTTGCCGAAGCCTTCTGTCCTAGGCGTTACGAACAAAAACCAGGGCGGTCATGTCGTCCGGAACCAGGGGTTCGCAGGTGAACTCTCCGACAGCATTCAAAATCGACGCGCTGAGAGCTTCGGCGCTGTGAGAAGGATTGGCCTGCAAACGCTCTTTAACGCGCTCCAAGCCGAACTCCAGGTCATCGGTCTTGTCCTTTCTGCATTTGCCTTCAACCACTCCCCGCGAAACCAGGAGAAGAACCGCTCCTTTCTGGAGGCCAATCGTGGGCGCTTCGGCTGTGGCGTGAGAGAAAAGGCCGAGCGGCAGGCCTGTAGACGCCAGTTCGGTAATGCCGGTGCTGTCGCGGACGAGACCCCCGGTGTGCCCGGCGTTGGTATAGCAGAGAGTGCCGAATCTCTCGTTGTAGCAGCCGAGGAATGCGGGACAGGAGTGAACGCCCTCCGCGGCTTCCATAATGCCGCGGTTGAGCCGCAGACACAGCGTGGTCATGGCTTCTGATTCGTTGATGTCAATCTGCGAGAAGAGTTCAGCTCCGAGAGTGCGAAAGATCTTCTGCGCGGCAGCCAGGATTTGCTGATTGTTTTCGCGGCGTCCAGCTACGTCGAGCAGGCCGAACAAAATTCGCTCCGGGCTCACTCGCACGGAGTCGTAGAAATCGCCGGCGACTCTTTGCCCGTAGGTGGTGGCGGCAATCTCCGCACCGTCCATCTTCGGAAATTCGCTCGGGACGGGTTCCACCACAGGTGGAGGCGCCGGCGTACGGGACTGAAATAGGGCGCACATACGAGTCTTAGACTCAGAGGGGAAACTAGCACAAGAGATGGCGGCGGGCAAATCGCTCGAACGGGCTATACCGGATTGCGGTCAGTCGCCGTACTTGTCGCTGAGATACTTGCCGAGCTCGGACTCGAGTTGGCCGTAGTCAGAGTGAATGGTTGCACGCAACGCGGCTTCAGTGGAACTACCCTCGCTGAGGCGTTGCAGAATCCGCTGAACGTCACCCATCCCATAGGAATCGTTGATGTAGGAAACCGCGGCCAGCGATTCCGCATAGGCCAGATAGGCCTGGCTTCCCGAGAGGCTCAGAAAGCTACCTTCTAGCACATTCAGGGGGATGTTGCGCTCGGTCTTGAATAACTGAGCCAGCAGATGCCCGTCGCTGCCGAGGGACTTCGGCTCCATCAGCTGGGCGATGCCCTCGTGAAGCCAAGGCGGGCAACGTCCGCCAGAGAGCTGGTTGATAAAGGAGTGAGCGAGCTCATGCTTCAAAACCCGGGCCAGCTCGGGTGTCATTGAATTGAGGCCACTGATAGGAATGCGGAGTTTCCCGTCATTAAGCGCTCCAGTCCAGGCGGGCGCGCGGGTAACGTCAAAGAAAGCCTGTTCCGTATAGAGAGTCACAAGAATATTGTCGCGCGGGGGCGTGCCCAAATCGCGTGCCAGATCGTCGTAGTCCGATTCGAGCGCGGCCATGATTTGTCCGCGAAAATCCTCGGACGTTTGCTTACCCTCGTAGTGGAGCACGAAGTGGCTGCTTTCGCGTTGGGCGAAATCGGTCTCCGCACTCTGCTCGCGCTGCGCTTTCGCCAGGTATTGCTGCACGGCGGGATCGGGACGCAGTTCGAGGGAATGCTTCCACGAGGCAATGGCTTCTTTGGTCCGGTCGCAGGCCAGCTGCGCATAGCCTAGGACGGTGTAGGCATCCGGCGACTCGGGCGCAGCTCGCACCGCTCGTTGAGCATAGGTAAGCGCCTGCGTGGGATTGCCGGTGCGCACCAGCAAGGCGGCGTAATAGATAAGGACGGTTGCGTTCTCCGGTTGAAAGCGCAGGGCAGTGTCGAAATAGCGGCGAGCTTGATCGATATCGCCGTGCTCGAATTCAAACTTGCCGGCAATGAAGTCAGCGGTGGCGGCCAACTCGGCGTTGCCCTTGCCTTCGAGTTTCGCCAGAGCGTCGGAGTCGACTTTGCCATCCCTAACGATTGTCTTGGGCAGGTCGCCTTCGTTGGCGAGACTGTCCACCGGGACGAAAACCGGGAGATCGCCTGTCTTGGCAGCGCCCGATGGGGCTGAGGCGGGAACGCCGCCGGCTTCGACATGGTCTACGGAACTCTTGGGAATGGCATAGCTGTCGTCGCCGATGTCGTAATCGTAGTGAGTGCCATTTTCGCGGACGTGGTCGGCTACGATGGTACGGCCGTTCTTCAAATGGATCGTGTCGGCGGATGCCGCCGAGGCGAGCGCGAGCATCATAGCTAGCAGAGTAGTGACACGAAGCCGCATTGAAGCGCATTCTAGCAACAGTGAAGGCACACACCCACGTAACGAAAGTACCAGCGATCTCATGCGCAATGCGCGTAACTCTAGCCGCATGCCTCGCGGCTTTCGCATTCCCGGGAGCGTGCAGTTCACAAGCGGATCCGGCCCAAACCGTTCCTGCGCAAGCGGCTCCAGTACACACGCGGCAACCTGGACCGGCTGAGTCCCTTTACCTGCAGCTCAGTAGCGTTGGCCTGGATCCTGACCGGGTATTTAAGGTGCGAGACGCGTCTCTGGGTAGAGGCGCGATCCATATCACTCTGGACGATGGCTCCATCGCCTTTACGAAGGATGTGCTGGGCAGGATTACCGGAGCGTTTTTTGAGGGCGATGGAGAGCTGCTGCTCGTCCCGCCGAACGACGTAGAACGAAAAGCTATGAGCCTCTTCACGGGCACGGCAATTCTGGAAGAGCGCTTCTCGACCGCCTATTTCCGTTTCAACGATAATATTCCCACCGATTTGCAGCCGGGTCTCAGGGCGCCGGAAGATGCGCCAGGATTTACCGCACTCTGGGACCAGACCGCTCGCACCCTGGCGCAGGCAGATGCCATGAGGTTGCTGGCCAGTTTCAGCGGGATGCTTCCGATCGCAAGCGAGAGCACCTCTGAAGATTCGCCAGCCACGCACGCCCCGGATCCCGACGATCACATGTTTCACGCCCGGCTGCACGGAAGCAAACTTGGTGTCTTCGACGTCTTTTTTGATTCCACCGCCGGGGAACAAGTCGAGGCCGGGCAAAGCAGAACCGGCGAGGACGGAAACGTCTATTACGACGTCTGGACTTCGTTCTCGACCTCGGCTGCGAGACGGAATTCCGTAGCTCGAAAAGAAATCCCTCAGGCATTGCCGGCAGAAACCGAGTCGCGGGAAGATGCGGTTCGGGTGCGCAGCTACGTCATTGATGCACGAGTGAAACCACCCAAGGAAGTGGATGGGGACGTGACATTGCAGCTCGACGTGGTGCGCGGCGGATCGCGCTTTCTGGTGTTCGAACTGTCGCGTTTTCTGCAAGTCCAAACCGTCGAGGCGGACGGGAGGGTGGTGGAATTCATCCACAACCCTGCAGTGGAAGGCACGCGGTTGGCACGCAGTGGCAACGACCTGGTGGCCGTGATCTTGCCCCAGCCGGCGCGGAAAGGACAAAAGATTAGTTTGCGTTTTGTCTACGGCGGAGAAGTGCTGGCTGAGGCGGGCAAGGGCCTGCTCTATGTGGGGGCACGCGGCACATGGTATCCCAATCGTGGGATGGCCATGGCGGATTTCGATCTAACCTTCCACTATCCGGCGGGTTGGACGCTTTTGGCAACGGGCAAACCAGAGCCACTCGCCGCACCTTCGGCAACGCCCCCGCAGCCTGCTCCACCGAACCCTGTTCCGCCGGACACAGATGACGAGCAAGTCGCGCACTGGGTCTCGGAGCGGCCCATCCCGGTAGCAGGATTCGACCTGGGCAAATATGTTCGAGGGACGGCACAAGCTGGGAATGTTGCCGTAGAAACCTACGCTACAAGCGGCGTGGAACGAGACTTCCCCAGTCCGCCGCCAACCCTGGGGATAGGTTCGAATCCCACGTCTCGGCCTCACGCCAATCCCGAGTTAATTGCCTCTTCGCTTGCGCCTTCACCGGCGCGAAATGCAACCGCCGTCGCGGAGTTTACAGCCCGAGCCATCCGCTACTATGCGGAGCGGTTCGGTCCGTTTCCCTACAGTCAACTGGCGCTGACTCAGATGCCGGGGCGGGAAAGCCAAGGTTGGCCGGGACTGATCTTCCTGTCATCGTATGCTTTCCTGGACCAGGCAGAGCGTGAGAGCCTCCACATGAATCCTGCTGGCGCGTTGGTTGCGGAACAGATCCCGGCGCATGAAGCCGCACATCAGTGGTGGGGAGACTTGATCCTATGGTCTACCTATCGTGACCAGTGGTTCTCCGAAGGTCTGGCAAATTATTGCTCGTTGATGATGCTACAGGAGAAAAATCCGGCAGGCTTCCGCCAGGTCATGGAGAAGTATCGAGGGGATTTGGTCGAAAGGAATAAAGACGGCAGATCTCTCGAGGATGCTGGACCCGTGACCCTGGGAGGCCGTCTGCTTTCGTCTCACTTTCCCCAAGCTTACGAAGCCATCAGTTACGGCAGAGGAACCTGGCTGTTTCACATGCTGCGCTCCATGTTGCAGGAAGGTGCAGAGAACGTTGCGCAAAAAGACCGGAGCAGCGGGACTGCGGAAGAACCCTTCATGCGGTCTCTGCATAAAGTTCGTGAGCGTTACGCAGGAAAAGCCATCAGCACGAGGGAACTGCTGAACGTTTTTGCAGAGGATTTGCCGCCCTCGTTGCGCTATGAAGGCAAGGCTTCTCTCGATTGGTTTCTGGACGGTTGGGTGAACGGCACTTCTCTGCCCAGGCTGGAGTTGCAGGGCGTCAAGTTCACAGTGAAGGCCAACACTATCGCCGTAAACGGCGTGATATTGCAAAAGGATGCGCCGCCGGATCTGGTAACATTCGTTCCCGTCTATGCGGTGGTCTCTGGCAAGGCTCCCGTGCTGGTGGGGAGAGTGTTTGCCGATGGGCCCGAATCTTCGTTTCATTTATCCGCACCAGCGGGAACACACAAACTCTTGCTGGACCCAAACGGAACCATACTTACCAGTCCTAAATAAGCCAGCGGTGCGAAAACCGTGGGCGAGTTTCTACGGACGATCTCCCAGATCGGAACTGGTTCGCGTCCGGACTTCCCGGAACGAAACTTCCTGTTGGCTCAGCCGCTTCACACGACGCATCTGAAGACGCTAAGTCACTCCTCAGCCGTCTTTGCAGCCCCATTACACCGAATCCAGAGGATGGCAGTTGATCTGCTGAATGGGAAGCAACCAGGGGAGCGGCGACTTCGCGGCGCGTTGATTGGCGAGCCTATGTTAGGCGAAACGATGTTAGGCGAGGCGATGTCAGGCGAAACGGTGTTAGGCGAAACGAGGATTGTTGAAACAATATCCACCGACACGATGGCCGCCGTCGCATTTGCCGCGACTCGCCAGGGCGGGCCAAAGACCATTCTCCTCGTCGAAGACGAAGCTTTTGTTCGGAAGGTGACGGCCGAAGTCTTGCAGTCCGCCGGTTACAAGTTGGTGGTTGCCGGAGGTGCTGGAGAAGCGTTGGCATACCGCGGACGCCTTGCGCCACCCGATCTTCTGCTTGCCGACGTGATCATGCCCGGCATGAGTGGCCGCGAACTAGCCGTCGAACTCACTAGTTTTTATCCGAGCACCCGGGTTCTGCTTATGAGCGGCTATGCGGAGCAACTGACCGACCGTGAATTACCCTCCTACGGCGGGGAGTATTTGGCCAAGCCTTTTTCGATCCATACCTTGTTGAGCAGGATTCGCGAGGTGTTGGATAAGCCGGTCCATGCGGAAGGATGCTCTAACCCGTGTTCGTCTTCCGATAATGCGTGGCTTGCAGAATCTCATGAGGAATCTGGGATAGCGGCACCACCCTGTCGAGGATTCCCATCTCCGCACACACGCGAGGCATGCCATAGACCGCACAACTCGGCTCGTCCTGGCCTACTGTGAGGCCGCCCTCGTGATGAATAGCTTTCATTCCCCGAGCTCCGTCCGATCCCATACCGGTCATGATGATGCCCATGGCCCGGGAATGAAATGCGGAGGCGACGGACTGCATCATGACATCGACTGATGGAACGTGGACCTGATTCTCCGCTTTGCCGGAAAGGAAAATGAGCGTGCGCGAGTCCGGGAGACGGTCTACTGTCATCTGAAATCCCGCTGGAGCGAGGTAGACCACTCCTGGCTGAACCACCGCTCCATGGCAAGCCTCGCATATGGAAAGTGCACAAAGGCTGTTCAGTCTTTTGGCAAAAGCAGCAATGAAGCCAGCCGGCATGTGCTGCACAATCAAGATTGGAACTGGGAGGTCGACTGGAAGAATCGGCAGAATCTCCTGTAAGGCCTTGGGGCCTCCGGTTGAGATGCCGAGAGCAACGATAGCTGCAGTGCCATGCGCAACCTTTTTGGTGGCTGGATCCGCGGTGCGGGGAGGCTTCCGTTGCAGGTTGAGACCATCTCGTACACGCCGGGACTCGGCAGCGGCCTTGATCTTGGCTACCAAATCCTCACGGATATGAGAAATATCCAGCGACGTGGAGGAGAGCTGCTTGGGCACATAGTCAAAAGCCCCTGCTGCCAGTGCCATGAAGGTTGATTCCGCGCTACTCAGAGTGGACGAACTCACCACGATGACGGGGCGTGGAAACTGGGCCATGATGCGGCGGAGAGTCTCCAAACCATCAAGCCCCGGCATTTCCAAATCGAGGGTAACGACATCGGGATCAAGGGCCACAATTTTCTGCAGGGCTTCCGTCCCACTAGCCGCCGTGCCAACGACCCAAAGGACGGGATCGTGAGCGACAATATGCGAGAGTGCGGCGCGCATGAATGCGCTGTCGTCAACGATGAGCACCTTGATTCGCGAATCTTTGGATTCGGTGTTCATGTCCGGTAAATGGCGTGGACCAGGCTGTGGACTTCTTCCAGATAGGAATCCAGTTCAAAGGTAAGGCGGGCCCAGTCAAAGTCCCGCACTGACGTAGAGCTTTGCGCCAGAAGGGCGAACCCTTCATCCTCGAACAGATTGACTTGCCGCGCTTCGACATAGCCGTGGTTCAGACCGCTCATGCGGCAAAGCAAGTCGGCGATGTGGACCAAGGCTACTAATCCTGCATCTTGAGATGATTTCTCTGGGAAATGATGAAAGGTCACGACCTCGATCAAATCCGGAGCAAGCCCCCAGCTCTCGGCGAGCAGGCGTCCACTTTCACAGTGGGTGAATCCCAGGGATTTCTGTTCGGCTTCGTGCAGTGGAATCCCTTCGGCCCCAGCTATCTCGTAGGCCGCGCGGAATTCCTGGGGCAGAACCCAGAGGTTGACGATGATTCCCAGGTCATGGAGAAGGCCTGCGAGATATGCCTTCTCAGGATCGGGAAGATTGATCTTGCGCGCCAGGTGGCGGCAGACCAGCGCACATCCCAGGGAGTGCTCCCAAAATATCACCGGATCCAGGCTGGTTTTGCCTCCTGGCAGCATGTTCAAGACGCCGCACGACATGGCGATATCGCTGATGTGATGAAATCCCAGACTGACTACTGCTCCGTGCAGCGACTCGACCTTCCGCCATCGCCCGAAGATATAAACATCCACCACGTTTGTAGTTGTGTCGAAGGTTAGGTTCCAGACGTGCTCGATGATCATGGCGCGGGAGACTTGACGCCCGGCGTTGCGCATCAGGTATTCCAGCAGGGAGAATTCTTTTGAGGTCAGCTCGATCCTACGGCCGGCGCGTTCGGCGCGGTGCTCCACGCGATCCAGTTGGAGATCCTCGACCACCAGCACGGACTCCGATGGCAAATGGCTGCGCCGCAGCAGCGCCCGGATGCGGGCTGAGAGTTCGCTGAAGGAAAACGGTTTGGGCAGGTAGTCGTCGGCTCCCGTGTCGAGACATTGCACCCGGTCTTCGACGCGGCTGCGCTGGGTCAGCACCAGCACCGGCAGGCTAGGCCGCTTCAGCCGCAGATGCCGCAACACGCTCACGCCATCCAGCTTCGGCAGGTTCAGGTCGAGAATTACCAGGTCATAATCAAACTCGCTTCCCATGGCGCGCGCCTGCTCCCCATCTTCCACCACGTCCACCGCGTAGTGTTCCCCAACCAACCCCTGGCGCACGAATCCAGCCAGAGCCGCGTCATCTTCCGCAATTAGAATACGCATAAGTGGCCCTTAATCACAGCCTGATTCTAGTTAGAGAAAGCTCAGTTGAAACTGAAAGTCGTTCGCACGAAAGGGTGTGTTTGCAGAAACGGAACGCGGCTTCGCAGCAGTTTCACAACAGGAAAAACTTCAGCTCGCCGCCCGCACGATTCAAATTGGAGAGTTGTGCGCCAGCGCGGAGACAACTGTCTGCCCGGGGGTATGTTTACTTTGTCGACGTCGGTCGACGGCAGACGTCTTGTCGCGCCGATTGGAGGCGGCTCGTGGCTGCCAGCTCAAAACTTCCACAGGTGTGCTCGATATGCGGGAAGACGGTCTCACTCGAACCCTGCATGATCGATGAACACGGCTTGGCTGTCCACGAGGACTGCGCTGTCGCAAAGATATTCCTCAGTGGCTGAAGCCGCTATTGATTTTGTGACAGTTGCGGCACGGCTGGACGCCGCGCCGTTTCAAAACAGCGCATCCGCCGCAGCTACTCACTCTGACTTTGCCAGACCTTGACCTGCCGCTGCATCAGCCCGTAGCATTCACACGCCGCCCGCTCGAGTTTCGCGCGTTGGACAATTCTTACATCGCCGCGCGTGTAAGAGATCAATCCAGCTTTCTGCAGGACCCCCGCCGCCACGGTCACGCTAGACCGCCGTGTGCCGAGCATTTGACCCAGCACCTCTTGCGTCAATCCCAGAGAAGCGCTGCCGACTCGGTCGGCGGACATCAACAACCATCTCGCCAGCCGGGCCTCAACTTCATGAAGCCGGTTGCAAGCCGCGATCTGTGTGGCTTGCATAGCCATGATTTGAGAGAACTGTTGCAGCTTGCGCTCAAATCGCGGGCACTCGCGCAGAAGCACCGCGAACGCATCGCTGTCCACTCGGAGGGCCGTGCCCTTAATCTGAACCACGGCCCTGTTAGCGGCCGTGCGGAAACCTGCAATCAGCGGCAACCCTATCAGGCCCTCCCTGCCAATCAGGCCTACTTCGACGCTCTTGCCGTCTGACAACACACTGAGGATCGAGATCAGGCCAGTATTGCAGAAATACACCGACCTCAACGTGTCGCCCGTCTCGTGCAGCACCTGTCGAGGTTGCATCCGGACCAGTTCCAGCTTCGGAAGGACGCTTCCGAATTCATCACGCGGAAGTCCGCGCAGGATTTCATTGTGAATGTGATTTCCTGTGCCATCGGACCGCGGCAAGTCGTGAGATCGTCCGGGAGATCGCTTGAGGTTCACGTCTTCGTTCCCGTTCAGTGGATCGTCTCCGGCCGGGCTGGCTTCTCCAGGATTTCCCGGTCGCAAACCGGGCAGGCCGGCAGAGACACCTTGCGGTTCATCGCGGTACCTCTAAGCAAGAAATGAGCATCGATAAGCTGCATCGGCGATCCGCAACCCCGGCATTGCCGCCGTTTCGGAGGCGACGACTCCTGCTCCAGAAAATTCTTGATGGATTGAAAAATCTGCGCCTTGGACAGCGGTGTTATTCCCACCGGAACATCGTGCCTCAAAGACCGAGGCCGGTCGGCACGTCGAAGAACTTATGAATGTGCGCTTGCCGACAGAAGGTCTATGCGTCCTGGCTCTGCCATTCTTTGACCTGCCGTTGCAGTAGCCCGTAGCAATCGCATGATGCTTCTTCCAGCCCGCGTCGGTCGTTGATGGTGACATTTCCCCGCGTGTAGGCAATCAATCCGGCTTTCTGCAGTGTACCGGCTGAAACGGTCACGCTTGAGCGTCGTGTTCCTAACATCTGCGCCAGGAATTCCTGCGTCAGGGGAAGCTCATCGGAGCCAACGCGGTCTTGCGTCATCAGCAGCCACCTGGCCAGTCGTTCGTTCACTTCATGCAGCCGGTTGCAAGCGGCGACCTGCGTGACCTGCACCGCCAGCAACTGCGCGTACCGGTTTAGCTGCCGCTGCAGCGTAGGGCATTTTGGCAGCGCGGCCCGCAGGGCATCGGCATCCATTCTGAACGCAGTGGCCTCAGCCTGAACCACCGTTCGGGTGTGGCTGGTGCGAAAGCCCGCCACCAACGGAGTACCCGAAAACCCTTCTTTGCCGATCAGGCCAACCTCCACACTCTTGCCGTCCGGCATGACGTTCAACACCGAGAACATACCGGAATCGCAGAAATACGCCGACCTTAACGTCTCACCAGCTTCGTGGAGGACCTGATGAAGCTTCAATCTCACGAATTCCAACTTCGGCATCACCACTTCCGATTCCACACGCGGAAGCGAAAGCAGGATTTCATTGTGAACCTGATTTCCATCGCCATCTCTTTTTGAGGACGCGTTGGCGCGATTCGAAGCTAGGGTCGTGCGGGTAGAAGAGGACTTCGCCATAAACGGCTCCTTGCACAGCAGACACGCTGTCAAATTTTGCAAGGAACCGTCACCCTAACGGGCGCGGCGGAAAGATGCTAGAAGAGACACTCCAACAATACTCCCTTTTGCCGCTGTTATTAGAAAATAAGCTTCGGGCGACGTCTCGGTAAGTGCTATATCGAACATTATTTTGTGCGCTGTAGTACGGTATCTGCTGTATATGCGCCCACCCTTCTAAGGACTAATGTCCGGTTAGTGCCTTCCCCCGTCGCCGGCTCCTTCCGATTTGGATCCCGCCAGCAACCCGCCAAGGCGCAGCGGGGTCTTTGCATGGCACTAAGAATCCTCATCGCAGACGACAGCTCCTCCATCCGTCATCTGCTTCGATTGTTCATCGAGCACAGCACCGACTGGCTGGTATGCGGCGAGGCCGAAAACGGCCGGATTGCCGTCGAGAAAGTCACGGAACTGAAGCCCCACGCCGTCATCCTCGACCTTTCCATGCCCGTCATGAATGGTCTCGAAGCCGCCCGGGAGATTACCCGCATCGCTCCCTCCGTGCAGATCGTCATGTTTACCATGCATGTCAGCGAAGAGTTGCGGAAAGAAGCCAAAGACGCCGGCGTTAAAGATGTCATCTCAAAGTCGGAGACAATCGGCACTCACCTGCTGGCTTCCCTAAGATCCATCTGCGCCCGGCGCTTGCCCGCGGCCTGAACCCCTCGTAAGACTCTTTTGTATTCCTCAACGACACGTCTAAGGTGTAAAGTTCGCAAGAGAGAAAACACCTCATGTGCTTCTCAGCCACAGCGAACTTCGTCGGCAGCGGTGTTCTCGGCGCCGTCGGCGTCGTCACCTTAACCCGCGTCAAACACCGCCGCGAAATTCTTTTCGCCTCCCTGCCCGTGTTGTTCGCCATTCATCAGTTCACCGAAGGATTCGTCTGGCTCGGCCTCGATGGCATTCTCTCGCCTGCGGTCGCGCACGATATGGGCGCGGCCTTCATGCTCTATGCTCAGGGATTGCTCCCATTCCTGCTTCCGTTAAGCGTGTTCCTTTTCGAGCCGACCGCCGCCAGCCGACAGCGCATGATCCCATTCCTCGTGCTCGGCGGGGGCACCACGCTCTACATCCTATGGGCGCTGACCGCGTTCCCGACAGAGATCTACATCAAGGCCAACACCATCGTCTACATGAATCAAGCCACCAACAACACCGCCGTTGGAGTGCTCTACGTGATCGCAACCTGCGGATCGTTATTCTTCTCAAAGATCAGGCCAATGATCATTTTTGGTTTCGCCAACCTGGTAATTCTCCTGGCTGTAATGGAGGTCAAACGCTACGCCTTCACCTCGCTCTGGTGCGCCTACGCCGCCGTCGCAAGCGTGATCATCCTCGCCTACTTCTGGAAAAGCCACGGGAGCCGACCGTTCTCCTACGCCTAACGAGCTCATCCTGAACCTTCATACTTAAGGAGAAGCGAAT
>Ga0210388_10000863_pt1 | contig 24075 bp, 21 predicted proteins | sample IncBWC19OmetaG_FD_155485 | JGI IMG/M metagenome (GOLD analysis project Ga0210388, IMG submission 155485) | Forest soil microbial communities from Barre Woods Harvard Forest LTER site, Petersham, Massachusetts, United States - Inc-BW-C-19-O ...
ATGCAGGCCGTCTCCTCGCCACTGTTGGAAACCTCGATGGAGGGCGCGCGCTCGATCCTGCTGTCGATCACCGGCGGCAACAACCTGTCGCTGTGGGAGGTCAACGAGGCCGCCAAGTCGGTATCGGAGGCCGCGCACCCCGACGCGAACATCATCTTCGGTGCGATGGTCGACGAGAAGCTCGACGATCAGGTGTGGGTGACGGTCGTCGCGACCGGCTACGGCGACGAGGGCAGGCGCAAGAGCGTCAGTCGCTTCAAGGAGCCCGCGACCACCGGCGAGGTGAGGGCCCAGCGCGGCGCGCCGGCGCGCCCGAGCCGAGAGCCACGGCGCGGTGGGTTCAGCTCCGAGGAGCTGGAGATACCCGAGTTCCTCCCCCACCGCTGATCTGACGCGCGTCAGCACTTCGTCAGGCTGCGTCCTCGATCGCTTGTGTGCTGATGCACACTTCGCTCACTGCGTCCTTGCCTGACTCGACTGACGCACGTCAGATGGCGCGCCTCAGTCTCTCCGTGCGCCGCGCATTGAACCCGTTGCCTGTGCTATCGCTCTGCAATGGGCGCAGCTGAGCTTGGGGTTGTCGCGGCGGGGCACCCGCTGACGGCGCGGGCGGGCGCGCGCGTGCTGGGCGAGGGTGGTAACGCGGTCGACGCGACGGTCGCGGCGATGTTGACGTCGTTCGTGACCGAGTCGCTGCTCACCGGGCTCGGAGCCGGTGGCTACATGTTGGTTGCCGGTGCTGGGCTCGAGCCGACGCTGCTGGACTTCTTCGTGGCGGCGCCGACACGCCTCGGGGACGGCTCGGAGGTCGAGCTGCTCGGCGTTGGCGTGTCCTTTGGTGACGCCGAGCAGGTGTTCCACATCGGGCCGGCCTCGTGCGGGGTCTACGGTGTTCCGGCGGGCGTGTGCGAGGCGGTTCGCCGCTGGGGCACCGTCCCGCTCGAGGATCTCGCCGCGCCGGCGGCGGAGCTCGCGCGCGAGGGCGTCGTGCTCAACGCCGGCCAGGCGTATGTCGCCGAGATCCTCGTGGAGCTGTTGACGTCGACGCCGGAGTCGGCCGCGCTGTGGGCGCCGGAAGGTCAGCTGCTGCGCGAGGGCGGCCTGCTGCGCAACCCCGAGCTGGCGGACTCGCTGCTGCGGCTGGCGCGCGAGGGCGCCGAGCCGTTCTACCGCGGCGACATCGCGAGGTCGGTGTGCGACTGGTTGAGCGAGCGGGGTGGCTCGCTGCGCCCTGCGGACCTCGCGCGCTACGGGGCAGTCGAGCGCGAGCCGATCGAGATCGCCTACCGCGACCGGCAGATCCTCACCAACCCGCCGCCGTCGGCCGGCGGCACGCTGCTCGCCTACGCGCTGGCGCTGCTCGACCGCGGGTCCTCGCCGCCGACGCTGCGATCGGTGGTCGACGCGATGGCCGCGGCGCAGTCCGAGCGCACTCCCGAGTTCGTCGACGGGCTCGACCAAGCAGGCTTCCTCGAGCGGTTCCTCGCCACCCGTCTCGGCTCCACGACGCACATCTCGGTGATCGACGCCGAAGGGCGCGCGTGCAGCGCCACGTGTACGAACGGCGAGGGGTCGGGGGTGGTGGTGCCGGGCACCGGCATCCACCTCAACAACGTCATGGGGGAGGAGGACCTCAACCCGCTGGGCTTTCACCTGCATCCTGCCGGTAGGCGGATGCCGAGCATGATGGCCCCCTCGGTGGTGATGCGCGACGGCGAGGTGGAGCTGGTCCTCGGCAGCGCCGGGTCCAACCGCATCCGTTCCGCGATTCTGCAAACGATCGTGGGCGTCGTCGATCACGGTATGGCCGTGCGCGAGGCGGTGGCGGCGCCGCGGGTGCACTTCGAGGACGGCGTCGTGTTCGCCGAGCCCGGGGTCGACCTGGGTGAACTCGACGGCTCGGCGCGAGTTGTTCGTTTCGGCGCCCCCAACCTGTTCTTCGGCGGTGTGCAGGCCGTGCTCAGGGTCGGTTCGAACATCACCGGAGCGGGGGACCCTCGCCGGGGCGGCGTCGCCGTGGGCGGATGAGGGGCGCACTCGTGCTGTCTGTCCTGGCGGCGACGCTCGTCCTCGTCGGCTGCTCCGGTGTCACCGCGGCAGATCTGTTCGTCGTGAACCGCTCCGGCTCGACGCCCGGCGCGCAGCTGACGCTGCTCGTCGACGAAGAAGGCGGCGTCACGTGCAACGGGCGCCTGGCGCATCAGAAGCTCGAAGACGCGCAGATCGTCAAGGCGCGAGAAATCCAGGAAGAACTCCAAAAGCCGTCCGCTGCGCACCTGTCACTGCCGCCGCGATCCGGCTCGACGCTGAGCTACGGCGTCCGCGATGAAAGCGGCACCGTGAGCTTCGCCGACAACTCTGCGGGTCAGCCCGTGGTCCTGCACAAGCTGCAGTTGTTCGTGCTCCAGACCGCGCAGCAAATCTGCCATCTCTCGGACTGATGCCAAAGGCTTCACGCTGTTGACGCCATGTGGCGCCGGCTGCTTAAGTTGGCTGGCCAGTGAGTTTTTGCGGGCTGCTGCGGCGCTCCATTACTTGCGCATGCGGCCCACGACAGCTACCTTAACGCTATAAACTGCGCCCGGACGGATGTTGTAGAGCGTGTGCGTTCGCTCAAGGCCATCGCCGGCGACTATGGAGGGTTGCGTGTGGTCAGGCCGACTGAGTTTGGTTCCAACAGTGCTGGGGGTTCCTCGATGACAGGACGTCTCGCGGTCCCGAACGCGGTGCACGTGCCGTGGCGTGCGCTTGCGGTGGCTGTGTTGGTGCCGTTGATCGTCGGTGTAGCGCTGTACGAGGGTCTTCTCGCTGGCAAGGGCACGCTGGCGACGCCGGTCGGGTATGTCCCCGCCATATCCGAGGGAGGTACCGCGAGCGTCGCCGCTGCGGCGCGCGCGTCGATCTCGGCAGCGCTCGGGCTCGACATTCCCCGATACCACCTCACCGCGAACGCCGGGGGTTTCAGCGCTGAGAATGCCGCGCAGCACCTCCGCATCGGCTTCACCCGCACGGGCGTGCTGTTGCGCGCGGCGGGCGGGCAGCTCGGCTTGCGCCTGCGTGCTGAGGGTAACGGCAGCTCGCTGCGCCGCGTCGGCGACGTCGAACCCGAGCTCGAGCGTTCGAACCGTGTCGCGTATTCGCACGACGGGACCACCGAGTGGTACGTCAACGGACCACTCGGGCTCGAGCAGGGGTTCTCGATTGCGCGGGCACCGGCCTCTGCTGGAGCACTGACGTTGGCGGTCGGCATCTCCGGCGCGAGCCGTGTTGCGCTCGCGGCGGACGGGCAGAGCGCGCAGCTGCGCGACGCCGGCGGCGCGGAGCTGAGCTACGGGGGCTTGAGCGCACGGGATGCCAACGGGCGCGCGCTGCACGCGTGGATGACAAGCGATGGCAGGCAGCTGCTGCTGCACGTCGACGCACGAAGCGCGCGCTTTCCTGTCGTGGTCGACCCAATGGTCGAAGCAGAACCGGAACAGAAGCTCAACGCGGGATCGGAAAAGCTCTCCGATGGAAGTTCTGGACAGTCGGCTGAACACTCGCGGTTCGGGTGGAGCGTGGCGCTTTCCGCGGATGGCAACACCGCGCTGGTGGGGGCGCCCGGCGAAGACGACGGAGTCGGCGCCGCGTGGACATTCACCCGCGCCGCCAACGGCTGGATACAGACGGGCGCCAAGTTGACAATCCCGGAAAAAACGCTCGACGCCGAATCGTGCAACGAGGTTGAAGATGACCAGGACGAAGGCGAAGAACCCGACGAAGCGGAATCCCGCCCGTGCCACTTCGGGCGAAGCGTCGCGCTGTCAGCGGATGGCGACACAGCCGTGGTGGGCGCCCCACGCGAGGACGGCAATACAGGAGCGGTGTGGACCTTCACGCGCACGGGCACCGAATGGTCGAAAGGCACCGAGCAGCACAGTCCTGAAACTCAGACTCCGCAGCGCTTCGGGACCAGCCTCGCACTATCGGCCGACGGCAGCACCCTCGTGGTTGGCGCACCGCGGCTCGGCGGCGGCCGCGTGTGGAGCTTCACCCGTTCGGGGTCCAGCTGGTCCTCGCTCGGCGGCGCGATCACCGGAGCCGGCGACGACGGTGTGGGCCTGTTCGGTCAGAGCGTCGCGCTGTCAGATGATGGCCAAACGATGCTCGTTGGTGCTCCAAACGACAACGACGGGCAGGGGACGGCGTGGGGCTTCTCACGCTCGGGTTCGAGCTGGGAAGAACACGGCCCGAAGCTGGCCGGCGGCGGCCCGGGCCCGGAAGAACACTTCGGCTCGAGCGTGGCGCTTTCGGGGGACGGCAGCACAGCGGTGGTCGGGGCGCGCGGCGCTGACAGCGGCGACGGCGCCGCCTCGGTCTTCGCCAACACGCCGACGGGCTGGGTCGAACAACAGGGCTCCCCGCTCGAGGGCGGAGATGAAGCCGGCGAAGGATTCGGTGACAGCGTCGCGCTGTCATTCGACGGGAGCGTCGCGGTCGTGGGCGCCGGCCAGGCCGACGGCCACCGCGGAAACACATGGCTGTTCGAACGCTCCGGCGAAAGCGAAAGCGAAAGCGAAAGCTGGGGCGCTGCTCAGGAGAAGCTCGGCGCGGGCGTGCCGGGACGTGGCGCGCTCCAGTTCGGCTCGGGCGTCGCGCTGTCAGCCGACGCCGAAACGGTGCTCGTCGGTGCCCACTCGGCCGAACGGGCAGGGGCCGCGTGGGTGTTCGGTCCGAGCCCGTCCGTCGCGGCTGTGGCCCCCAACAGCGGCCCCGCCGCGGGCGGAACCACCGTGACGATCACCGGTGAACACCTCAGCGGCGCCAGCACCGTGCGCTTTGGCTCGGCCTACGCGAGCATCACGGTCGAGTCGGCGAAATCGATCACCGTGGTATCACCGCCCGGCGCCGGCACGGTCAACGTCACCGTGGAAACCCCTGTCGGCGTCAGCGCGACCAACACGGGCGATCGGTTCACCTACACCGGCAAAGGTGGCGGTGGCGGCGGAGAAGAACCGGGCGGCGGAGGCGGAGAAAAACACGGAAACAAAGAACCGACGACCGACGCGCCAACGACAGAAGAAGTCCTCAACGCCACGGGTGGTTTGTCGCAGTTCGCCACCGGCAGCGAGACCGTTGTCCTCGCGTTCGCTGCCAGCGCGCATTCGACGTGCAAGGTGTCACTGCTCAGCGCCAGGATCGCCGTGCAGGGGCATGCCCGCGCGCTTGTCAAGCTCAAGGCGCTCGGTGCCGGCACCTGCCGCGGCACGTTGACGCTCAAGGTGAAGCTCAAGTCGGCGAAGAAGCGGCCGCGCTCGAAGAGCATCGCCGCCGTGTCGTTCTCGCTCGCCGCCGGCAAGCTCGCCTCCGTCAAGCTCGCGCTCAACGCCTACGGGCGGGCGCTGCTGCGCGCCGGCCACGGCCACCTGACGGCGAACCTGCTCGTGCTGAAGTCCGCGCCCACTCCCGCACAGGCGCGCACTGCCAAGGTTCGACTCACGCGCCGGCGTCCGGCGCCTGCGAAGCCGCCGGCCGGCCGCTAGCGAGCGGCTGGCTTACGCGCCGCGAGCATCAGGTTGTAGAAGATCGCCGGTGGTAGGCGCGACTCGAGCAGCCGCCGGTCCAGCTCCTGGAGCACCAGGTAGCCGCGGTAGGCGTAAACCCGCCATGCCCACGGCACCTGCTCGGGCTCAGCCGTCGACTCCAGCGTGCGGTTGGCCCACCCGAACCAGTTTGCCAGCAGCTCCTCGCCGCTGACGCGCACCTTCTCGAAGCCGGCTGAGCGCGCGAGCCGGGAGAGCTCGGCGGGCGCAAACGCGTGCACGTCGACCACGCCCTCCAGTGCGGCGTCCGGCGGTCCGCCGTCGGCCGCTCGCGCGCCTGCCGCGCCGATCGCGCGGCGCCACAGCGGCGCGATCGTGCTCGCCGCGCGCTTTGGCACAGCCGCGAGGCGGTCGCCGTAGAGCGAGGGCTCACCCGCGAACAGGATCGTGCCGCCGGGCGCGAGCACGCGCTCGAACTCGGCGAACGCACGCTCCAGGTCTGGGATGTGGTGCAGCACGGCATGCCCCAGCACGAGGTCGAAGCTCTCGTCTGCGAATGGCAGCCGCTCGGCGTCGGCCGTCTCGGTGCGCACGTCGAGCTCGAGCTGTGCGGCGTTCTGCTGCAGTGTCTCCAGCATCCCGGGGGAGATGTCGCTGCAGGTGGCGGAGCCGATGATCCCGGCGCCCAGCAGGTTGAGCGTGAAATAGCCCGTGCCGGAGCCGATCTCGAGTGAACGCTCGTAGCGAGCTGGCTCGCCGCGCAGCGCCTTGCGTACCTTCGCGGCGACCTGCCTGCGTCCGATCTCGCCGAAGTCGATGCCCCACTTGGAGTCGTAGTGGTCGGCCGCCACGTCGTGGTAGCGGGTGTTGGCGTCGCGAATCTGCTCGGCGCTCAGAACGGAGGGCATGGGGCGGACCATATACTCGCGCGCCGTGCTCGCGTCTCGCACCCGCGGCCTGATCGTATCGACAAAAGGCGTCTATTGACATCAACTTCGCACACGGATTCCGCTGTCGCGCTCTACCGTCAGCGCGACCAGCCCGACGGCGTCCCACCGCTGGCGTTGACTGGTGAGCGCACGCTTCCGGACGTTCCTGAGGAGAACTACTGGTATCGCCGCCACCTCGTCGTGTACGAGTGGATCGCCGAGCAGGTGCGCGGCCGCAGCGCAGTCGACATGGCCTGCGGCGAGGGCTACGGCGCGGACATCCTCGCTCGCGCCGCCTCCGCCGTCGTCGGGGTCGATGCCAATCCCGAGGCCCACGAGCACGCCCGCCTTCGCTACACCCGCGCGAACCTTCGCTACGTGCGCGATCTCGTCGAGCGCTTCTCCGAGCCGGCTGACGCGATCGTGTTCCTGCAGACGATCGAGCACCTGGAGGACCCCGGCGCCGTGCTCGAGCATTTCCGCTCGCTGATCGGTGAGCGCGGGGCGGTGTTCGTATCCACGCCGAACGTGCTCACGCTCGCACCGCGCGGCGCGCCGCGCTCGGACAATCCGTGGCACATACACGAGTACCGCCGCGCGGAGTTCGAGGAGCTCTGCCGCGCGCACTTCAAGACCGTCGAGCTGTACGGGCTCTTCCACGTGCGCAAGCTGCGCGCACACGAGCTCGCGCTGCGGCTGGGGTGGGACACGGTCCACGCCCGGCTGGGCCTGACACGCCGCTTCTACGACTGGTTCACGCCGGCGATCGCGTCCCGCGACTTCCAGCTGCGCGCGGCACGCGATGCTGACATGGACCGGGCGCTCGACTTCATCGCAGTGTGCCGGGCGTGAAGTCGAGCCGCGATCGCGGCGCGCTGGCGATCGTGCTGCACACGCACATGCCCTACGTCGAGGGCTTCGGCACGTGGCCGTTTGGCGAGGAGTGGCTGTGGGAGGCGATCGCCGGTTGCTACCTGCCGCTGCTCGAGCTGCTCGACGAGGGCGCTCCGCTGACGCTGTCACTGACCCCGGTGTTGTGCGATCAGCTGGAAGCGGCCGGGGTCGGCGAGCGCTTCGCCGCGTTCGTGGAAGGCGTGCGCCGTGACAGCCACGAGGAGGATGCCGCCGGGCTGCGCGCGGGTGGCCACGAGGCGCTCGCGCTCGAGCTCGAGCGCTCGTGGAGGGACTATGAGCACGCGCTCGCGAGCCTGCGGATGCGCGGCGGCGACCTGCTCGCGTCGCTGGCGCCGCACGCGCAATGGACCTCCTCATCGACCCACGCGATCCTGCCGCAGCTCGCCACCGATGCTGGTGTGCGCCTGCAGGTCCTAACTGGTGTGGCGGCTCACCGCCGCCGTTTCGGCGAGTCATGGCGCGGCGGCTTCTGGCTGCCGGAGTGCGCGTACGCTCCCTGGCTCGGCGGCGTGCTCGACGCGGCTGGCGTGCGTGCCGTGTGCGTGGAGCTGACCGGCCGCTTCAGCCTCGGCGCCGCCGAGCATCTGAGCCCCGTCGTGACCGACTCCGGGGTGCTGCTCGTGCCGATCGACCGCAGCACGATCTCCCTCGTCTGGGGCGAACAGGGCTACCCGGCGAGCGGCACCTATCGCGACTACCACCATCACACCGTCCACCACCACACCCCGTGGAACAACGACGGCGCTGCTTACGATCACGAGGCGGCGTGTGCGCTGGCGCGCGAGCATGCGGCCGACTTCGTGCAGCGCGCGCTGGCGCGGCTGCGCGAAGCCAACGCGTCGGCGGCGGACGGGTCGCTGGCGGGTGGCGGGCTGCTGGTGTGCGCGCTCGACACCGAGCTGCTCGGGCACTGGTGGTATGAGGGTGTTGTGTGGCTGAGCGCAGTGGTCGCGGAGTGCGCGAGCCAGGGACTGGCGCTTGTACGCCTCGACGACGCGATCGAGCGCCATCAGTGGCCGCGTGCCTCGATCACGGCCGAGGCGTGGCCGCCGAGCAGCTGGGGCGAGGGCGGCGACCTGTCGACCTGGTCGGGGCCGGCTGTCGCGGAGATGGCCTTCGCTGGGCGCGCCGCCGAGCTGCAGGTGCTGGGCGCCCGCGACCGCGCTGGCGCGGCGGCCGTCCGCGAGCTGCTGGCGCTGCAGGCGAGCGACTGGCCCTTCATGATCTCGCGCAGCATCGCCTCGCCCTACGCTCACGAGCGCTTCGACGCTCACCGTCGGGCGCTGGAGCGCGCGCTTGCTGCTGGCGCTGATGCCGATTCGACCGACCTGCGCAACCTGGCCGCCGATGCCGACCCGGCTTATCTGCGCGTGCCGTCGTAGGGCTCAGCCTGATGCTCACTCCCAGCGCATCGAGCGGGGAGCGTCGCGCATGCGGATCACGCGCGCGGGTGAGCCCGCGACGACGGCGTTCGCGGGCATCGGCTTGGTGAGCACTGAGCTGGTGCCGATGATGGCGTTGTCGCCGACGGTGACGCCGCGCAGGATGCACGCTCCGTAGCCGATCCAGACGTTGTGCCCGACGCGTACGTCGCGCTTGTAGATGCCCTGCAGGCGGACCGGACGCTCGACCTCGGCTGCTCCGTGGTCGAAGTCGATCAGCATGACGCGATCGGCGACGATGCACTCGCGTCCGATCGACACGTGCTGGAACGCCGAGATCGTGCACTCCTGGCCGATCACGGTCTTCGCGCCGATGCTGACCTCGCCCTCGTGCACTCGGATCTTGCAGCCGTGTCCGACCCAGGCCCAGCGGCCGATCCGGAGCGTCGCCTTGCGGCCGATCTCGAGCTTCACACCCGGGCAGATGAAGCAGATGCCGTCGGTCTGCAGACGCCGTCCGAAGCGCAGCTTCAAGAACGCGTAGCGGGCGAGCAGGATCGCGTAGCTGGGGCTGAGCATGTGGTTGGAGCGCATGAAGCGCAGCAGCGCCAGCGGGCCTCCGCGACGGGGCGCGGGCGCTCGGCGGACCGCATCCCCGGCATCGCCGGCGGGAGTTGCGGCTGTTGTCTGCTCTTCACCGTGGTCGGCCACCAGCTCCATCGCAGCGCGAATCGTATGGGACCGCCCTGCACGTCGGCGCCCGCGCCGGCCCCTGCGATGATTCCCGCTCGATGACCGACCCCACGCTTGCACAGCGCCTGCTCGACGGCGACCGCCGCGCGCTGGCGCGCGCGATCACGCTCGTGGAGGACAACCGCCCCGAGGGCTGGGAGCTCGTGCGGGAGGTCTACCCGCACACGGGTCGCGCGGAGGTGGTCGGCTTCACCGGCCCGCCGGGTGTCGGCAAGTCGACGCTGATCGGCGCGTTGACAAGGGCACGGCGCGCGGCCGGACGCACGGTGGGCGTGTTGTCGGTGGATCCGTCCTCGCCGTTCACGCACGGCGCTCTGCTGGGAGACCGGATACGCCTGTCCGAGCACTTCCTCGACCCCGGCGTGTTCATCCGCTCGATGGCCAACCGCGGCGCGCTCGGCGGCCTGTCCGAGGCGGCGCTGCAGGCGGCGTTGCTGCTGGACGCGGCCGGGCGCGAGGATGTGTTCGTGGAGACCGTCGGCGTGGGCCAGGCCGAGATCGACATCATCGACCACGCCGACACGATCGTGCTCGTGCTGATGCCGGGCTCGGGCGACTCGATCCAGGCTCTGAAGGCCGGCGTGATGGAGATCCCGGACGTGATCGTGATCAACAAGGCAGACCACCCGCTGACCGACACGATGATCCGCGAGATCCGCGGGGTGCTGTCGCTCGCGAACCTCGATCGCACGCCCGAGGAAGCTCGCGGACGCTGGCGAGTGCCGATCGTGAAGACCGAGGCCGCCCGTGGCGAGGGCATCGAGGAGCTCGTGCAGAGCCTGCAGGAGCACCGCGCGCACATCCTCGCGGCGGGCCAGCTCGACGAACGGCGCGCGCGCAACCTGCGCAGCGAGGTGCTGGCGATCGCGACCGCGCGCATGCGCCGGCGCCTGGAGGAGGACCTGCATGAGGACACGGAGTTCCAGCGGCTGCTCGAGGAGGTCGTACAGCGGCGGCTGGATCCGGCGAGCGCGGCGGCGACGCTGCTCGCGCGCGAGGCCGGCGTCGAGGGCTAGCGAGACCCGCTACGCGCCGAGCGCGCGGGCGATCACCATCTGCTGAACCTCGTCGGTGCCCTCGCCGATGGTGAGGATCTTGGCGTCTCGATAGAAGCGGCACACGGGGTACTCCTCGATGAAGCCGTAGCCGCCGTGTATCTGCACGGCCTCCTCGGCGCAGCGCACCGCCAGGCGTCCCGTCTTGAGCTTGGCCTGGGCGGCGGTCAGCGTGAAGTTGCGCTTGGCGTCCTTCTCGCGGGCGGCCTTGTAGACGAGCAGCCGTGCGGCGGCGATCTCAGTGGACATGTCCGCGAGCTTGCCCTGGATCGCCTGGAACTTGGAGATCGGGGAGCCGAACGCCTTGCGTTCCTTGGCGTACTTCAGCGCCTCGTCCAGCGCGCCCTGAGCGAGCCCGACGCCCATCGCGGCGACGCCGATGCGTCCAATGTCGAGGATGTGCAGGAACTGCTTGAAGCCCGCGCCGCGCGGCCCCAGCAGGTTCGCCTCGGGCACGCGGCAGTCGCTGAACGTCAGCGGACGCGTGTCCGACGCGTTCCAGCCCATCTTGCGGTAGGGCTCACCCTGCTCGTAGCCGTCGGTGCCGTTGGCGACGATGACGTTGGAGATCTCCTTCGAGCCGTCGCCGTTCTCGCCGGTGACGGCCGTGATGCTCACGATTCCGGATATAGATGTGCCGGCGTTCGTAATGAACTGCTTGGCGCCGTCGATCACCCATTCGCCGTCGTCGAGCCGTGCGCGCGTGCGCGTGTTGCCTGCGTCCGAGCCGGCCTCCGGCTCGGTCAGCCCGAACGCGCCGAGGCGCTCGCCGGAGCACAGCAGCGGCATCCATTCGCGCTTCTGCTCCTCTGAGCCGAACACGTAGATCGGCTGGGTGCCCAGTGAGGTGTGCGCGCACAGCGTGATCGCCACGGAGGAGTCCACGCGCGTGAGCTCCTCGACCGCCAGTGCGTACGCGAGCGTGTCGCCGCCACCGCCGCCGTACTCCTCCGGAAAGGGGATGCCCATCAGGTTCAGCGCGCCGAGCTTGGCGACGATCTCGTACGGGAACGACTTCGTGCGGTCGAGCTCCTCGGCGACCGGCGCGACCTCGCCCTCGGCGAATTCCCTGACCGTGCGCCGGATCAGCTCGTGGTCGGGCGACAGGTCGAAGTCCACGGTCGGGATTCTCCCAGACTCGGTCGTCTGCCCCGCGCCCGCTCAGAAGACGATCGTGCGGCCGTCGTGCACGAGCACGCGGTCGTCGAGCTCGCTGCGCACCGCGCGCGCCAGCACCATGCGCTCGAGATCGCGTCCCACGCGCTCGAGGTCCGAGACGGTGTAGTTGTGCCCCACGCGCTGCACGTCCTGCTCGATGATCGGGCCGTCGTCGAGCTGCTCGGTGACGTAGTGCGCGGTCGCGCCGATCAGCTTGACGCCGCGCTCGTAGGCGTGGCGGTAGGGCTGCGCGCCGGCGAACGCAGGCAGGAACGAGTGGTGGATGTTGATCACAGGGCAACCGATCCGTGTGAGGAAGTCGCCGGAGAGGATCTGCATGTAGCGCGCGAGCACGAGCAGCTCGGCGCGACCCGCGAGCTCCTCCAGCACGCGCTGCTCGGCCTGGGGCTTGGTGTCCGGGCTGACGGGGATGTGAACGAACGGCACGCCCAGCGCGTCGACCTCGCCACGGACGTCCTCGTGGTTGGAGATCACACAGATCACGTCCATGTCGAGCTCGCCGCGGCGGTTGCGCCACAGCAGGTCGAGCAGGCAGTGGTCCTCGCGCGAAGCCATCAGCGCAACGCGCCGGCGGTCGCCTGCGTAGGCGATCCGCCACCGCATCGCGAAGCGCTCGGCGAGGGCGGCGAACGCCTGCTCGAAGGACGCGCGTTCCTGCTCGATCGCCGGCAGGAAGAAGGCACAGCGCATGAAGAAGCTCCCGTTCTCGGGGTCGGTCGAGTGCTGGTCGGAGCTGACGATGTTGGCTCCCTGCTCGAACAGGAAGCGCGAGACCGCGGCGACGATCCCGGGGCCGTCGGGACAGGAGATCAACAGGCGCGCCGTGTGGTCGGCGCCGCGCCCAGTGTGGGAGCCGAGATCGTCCATCGCTTTCGAGCCTATATGGCTGCCCCGGGGCACCGATGCCTCTCCGAGCTTTGGCGCGGCGATACTCTCGCCGATGGCGCAACTGAGCTCCGCGACAATGCGCACGCTCGCCGCCGTTCCCCGTGTGCTCACGCCGCTGGCGCTGATCGCCGCGGTGTCCGGCCTGGTGTTTCCCTCAGGGGCGCTCGCGGCGCGCTCCGACCTGCTGCTCGCACTGCTCGTACTCGCGACCGCCCTCGCGATCTCCTTTGCCGATCTGCGCCGCCTGCGCGAGCATCTGCGCGCCGTCGTGATCCTGTCGCTGGCGCCGCTGCCGGCGCTCGTCGGCGCGGCGTGGCTGCTGGGCCGGCCGTTTGCGCCGCTGGTGCGCGACGGGCTGCTCGCCGTCGGGCTGTCCTCGGCGGAGGTCGCGTCGGTCGGTCTCGTGGCGCTGGCCGGAGCGGACGCGACGATCGCGCTTGGAGTGGTCACCGGCTCGCTGGTCCTGGCGGCCCTCGTCGGGCCCGTGGCGATCGGCTGGCTGTCCGGGAACGACGTGCATGTCGGCTCGGCGCATCTGCTCGGGCGCTTCGCGCTCGTCGTGCTCGTGCCGCTTTTCGCCGGCGTCGCCGTGCGCAGCCGCGGGCCGCTCGCGCTGCGGCTGGCGAAAGCCGACGTGGACGGCGCCCGCGAGGGCGTCGCCGCCCTGACCGTGGCGGTGCTCGTGTACGCGGCGCTCAGCGGCACGCATGGGGCCCACCATCTCGGCGGCGCGCTGCTCGCGAGCGTCGCATTCCTGATCGTGTGTGCGTGCCTGGCGGGGCTGTGGCGCCGTCTCGACAGACGCCACACGAGCGCGATCCCGGGAGCATTCACGATCGCCATGCGCGACTTTGCCGTCGCCGCCGCGCTCGCCACGCAGGCGTTCGGCACCGCCGCAGGTACCGTGCCGGGGCTGTACGGCGTGGTGATGCTCGTTGCCGCGACGCTCGCCGCCGGACGCTTCTCGCGCGCCTAGCCGGGTCTGTCAGGATTGGCCCGCAGTGGCCCGCACGCGTCTGATCCTCGACATGCTCAGGCGCGGACGCACCTTCAGCTACGGCCCCCATCGCTCGCAGCGCGCTGATCTGCACCTGCCGCCGGGTCCCGGGCCCTACCCGCTGATCGTCCTCATCCACGGCGGCTCCTGGAGGGCGCGCTACGGACGGATCGTGATGCGCGGCCTCGCGAGCGACCTCGTCAGGCGCGGCTGGGCGGCGTGGAACATCGAGTACCGGCGCGTCGGCGGCGGCGGCGGCTGGCCCGCCACGTTCGCGGACGTCGCCGCCGCGATCGACCACCTCGCCGAGCTCCCCGCGCCAGTTGCGCTCGACGCGGTCACGATCATCGGACACTCCGCGGGCGGCCACCTCGCTCTGTGGGCGGCCGCTCGCGACAAGCTTCCCGAAGGCGCCCCCGGCTTCATCGCCGGTGCAGCGGCCGTGACGGTCGCGCGCGTGGTCGCCCAGGCCGGCGTGTGTGACCTCGCCGGCGCCTACGCGCGCTGGCACGGCGGCGCCGTGCGGGCGCTGATGGGGGGCTCGCCCGACGAGCTCCCGGCGCGCTACGCCGCCGGTGACCCTATGTGCCTGCTGCCACTGAGCATGCCCGCTCTGCTGGTGCACGGGCAACGCGACGAGACCGTCTCGATCGAGCTCGCCCGCAGCTACGAGCGTGCCGCGCTCGCGGCCGGCGGCGAGGTCGAGCTCGTCGAGATCTCCGGCGACGCAGGAGGCCACCGCGCGCACATCGATCCGCGCGGCGAGGCCTGGGCGGCGGTCACATCTCGCCTGCACGTCCCCGGGCGGATGCCGCTGGCGCCTTAGCTGCGTGCAGGCCGTTTGCGCGCAGGCGCGGCCGCTGGCTCTAGGTGTTGTAGGAGCGGGCGAGCTCGACCAGCAGCCGCACCGCGTACCCCGACGCGCCCTTGCCGACGTACGGGCGATCCAGATCCCATGCCGACCCGGCGATGTCGAGGTGCGCCCACGGCGTGTCGCCGACGAAGTTAGACAGGAACGCCCCGCCGACGATCGTGCCCGCCTTGCGTGCTTCGGGTGCGTTGTCGAGGTCGCCGTATTTACCCTTGACGAGCTCGTCGTACTCCTCGTGCAGCGGCAGTCGCCACACGATCTCGCCCGTGAGCTCGCCCGCCGCCGTGATCCGCGCCGCGAGCTCGTCGTCGTTGCTCATCAGTCCCGCGTAGGTCGAGCCGAGCGCGACAATCACCGCTCCCGTCAGCGTGGCCAGGTCGACGATCCGCTCGGCGCCCTGCGCGGCGGCGTGCCACAGGCAGTCGGCCAGCACCAGCCTGCCCTCGGCGTCGGTGTTGTTGATCTCGATCGTCTTGCCGTTGGCGGCCGTGACGATGTCGCCTGGCTTGATCGCGTGTCCGCTCGGCAGGTTCTCCGTGGCGCCCACCACTGCCACCAGGCGCACAGGCAGCTGCAGGCGAGCGATCGCCGAGACCGCCTCGATCACCGCTGCGCCCCCGGACATGTCGAACTTCATCTCCGCCATTTTCGCGCCGGGCTTCAGCGAGATGCCGCCGCTGTCGAACGTCACCGCCTTGCCGACGAAGCCGAGGGTCGGGCCGCCGGAAGACTCGGTGCCCACCTGCCCCTCGTATTTGAGCGTGATCAGCGCCGGCTCTTGGTCTGAGCCCTGCGCGACCGCCGCGAACGCACCCATGCCACGCGCGAGGATCCCGTCGCGTCCCTCGACCTCCACCGACAGCCCCTCGAGATCCCGTGCCAGCGCTGTCGCGTACTCGCCCAGCGCCGTCGGCGTCAGGTCGTTGCCGGGACGGTTCTGGAGATCGCGCGCGCGATTGACCGCCTCGCCCACGATCGCCGCCTGCGCCACCGTGTCCTCGAGTCCGTCTGCGCCGGCGATGATCAGCCGCTCGAGGTGCTTGGGCGGCGCGTCGTCACCGGCGCTATCGCCGGTCGGCTTGGACTTGTACTGATCGAAGCGGTAGTCGCCCAGGATCGTGCCCTCCACGAGCGCCGCCGCGGTCGCCGCCACCGAACGCGCGTCGCCGTCGGCGCCGGGAACCTCCCAGCAGAGCGTGCGCGTCGTGACCTCCCTCGCGCGCGCCCCAGCCAGGGATGCCGCCACACGCGCGCGCTCGGGCGTGAACGCAGCGCGCGAGCCGAGGCCCACGACCAGCCAGCGCCTGCCCTCGGCGTGTGTCAGCGCCAGCGACTCGAAGGAGCGGCGTGCCTCGCCCGAGTCGAGCAGCTGTGCGACCGCTGCCGGCGCTTTGGGCGGGCTGTCACCCTCGAACACGCCGATCGCGATCGTGTCAGCGTCGGTCGCGTCCTCCGTCTGGGCGATTGACGATACCTGCATGCGCGCCCACGATATCCACCTTCCGAACGATTCGTCGGCGGGGGGAAGTCGCGCAGTTGTGCGCGAGCGCTGCCCGGCGGGAAGCCGCGCCGACAGCGCCGGGGCTGGGGAGCGTGTCGGCGCTCGGCGAGCGGTCCACTACCATTCTCGCTCTCGCGTCCCTAACTCACGACCTACAGGAGCAGAGCCACTTCCATGTCCAAGACCGTGATCCTCGGCAGCGCGCGCACCCCCATCGCGAAGATGGGTGGCGGTCTGGCTTCGCTTGACGCCACCGAGCTGGGCGGACTGGCGATCAGCGCGGCGCTCGAGCGCGCCGGCGTCGAGCCCGAGCAGGTCGAGCACGTCGTCATGGGCCAGGTGCTCCAGGCCGGCCAGGGGCAGATCCCCTCGCGCCAGGCCCAGATCAAGGGCGGGGTGCCAAAGGAGGTCTCCTCCGAGACCGTCAACAAGGTCTGCGCATCGGGGCTGCGCGCGTCGGTGATCCTCGACCAGGCGATCCGCGCAGGCGACCTGCAGGTTGGCGTCGGCGGCGGCATGGAGTCGATGTCTGGGGCCCCTTACCTGCTGCCGCAGGCGCGCTTCGGCTACCGCATGGGCGACGCCACGATGCTCGACGCGATGGTCCACGACGGTCTCACCAACCCGTTCTCCGGCAAGCAGATGTTCGTCGAGGCCACCGAGGTCGGCGACGAGCTCGAGATGACACGCGCCGACATGGACCGCTGGGCGCTGCGCTCGCACGAACGCGCGCTCGCGGCGATCGACGACGGGCGGCTGGCCGAGGAGATCGTGCCCGTGACGGTCAACGGCCGCAAGCAGAGCACCGTCGTCGAGATCGACGAGGGCCCGCGCCGCGACACCTCGCTCGCGAAGCTCGCCTCGCTGCCCGGACTGGTCGGCAAGGAGGGCTCGCACACCGCCGGGAACTCGCCTGGGGTAAACGACGGCGCCGGCGCCCTCGTGCTGTCCTCCGATGAGTGGGCCGCCGCCAACGGCAAGGAGGTGCTCGCCGAGATCGTCGCGCACGCCCAGAGCGCCAACGACTACGCCTACCTCGCCACCACCCCCGCGAGCGCTGCCAAGAAGGCGCTCGAGAAGGCCGGCCTGCAGCCCGGAGACATCGACCTGTGGGAGATCAACGAGGCGTTCGCGTCGGTCACGCTCAACTCGATCCGCATGCTCGGCATCGACGAGGAGCGCGTCAACGTCAACGGCGGCGCCGTCGCGCTCGGCCACCCGATCGGCGCCTCGGGCGCGCGCATTCTCGGCAGCCTCGTGCTCGAGCTGCGCAGGCGTGGCGGAGGTCTCGGCTGCGCAGCGATCTGCTCGGGCGGCGGTCAAGGCGACGCGCTGATCCTCCGGGTCTGAGATGGCCGTGAGCACTTCGCCATACGGCGTCCTCGTTCGCTTGCGTGCGAAGCACGCGGCGCTCACTGCGTCCTTGTCTGGCTCGACTCACGGCCATCTCAGCTTGCGGTGACCGCCGAGGAGAACGGCGCCGGCGGATCGCTGAACGGTCAACCCCGCGGCGCGGCGTTCTTCGACCTCGACAAGACTCTGATGGCGGGCTCCTCGGGCGTGTTCTTCGCGCGCGCCGCCTACGAGACCGGGATGATCTCGCGCGGGCGGCTCGTGCGCGACGTCTACGAGAACCTGCGCTTCCGTCTGCGCGGCTCCACAGACGACCGCGCCGACGACGTACGCAAGCGGGTCGGGGAGATGATCGCCGGCGTGCGCGTGCGCGATCTCGAGCGCTTGACCCCGCGCGTGCTCTCCGGGGTGCTGCCACGCCTGTACCCGCAGATGCTCGAGCGCGCGTACGCCCACCAGGACGCGGGCGTGCCGGTGTACATCCTCACAGCTGCCTCGCAGGAGATGGCCGACCTGCTCGCGCGCGTGCTCGCATTCGACGGCGGCCTCGGCTCGCGTTCTGAGATCGTCGACGGGCGCTACACGGGCCGACCCGCGGGGCCGTTCAACTACCGCGAGGGCAAGGTGCTCTCGATGCGCGAGGTCGCCGAGCGCGACGCCATCGACCTGGCCGCCTCCTACGCGTATTCGGACTCCGAGTCTGATCTGCCGATGCTGCGCGCCGTGCGATACGCCGTCGTCGTCAATCCCGATGCCGCGCTTCGGCGGATCGCGCTCGAGGAAGGCTGGGAGGTGATCGAGCTCGACCGGCTCGGCAGGCGCCTGAAGGTGCTTGCGGCGCTCGGCGCCGGCACTGCGCTCGCGTCGCTCGGCCGAGCGGTGCTCGAGCGCGGCGCGCCGCCGGCCGCCGGGCGGCGAGCCGGCGGTGGGTTCCGCCTGCCCTCGGGCGGCTCGCGCTCCGCGCGATCGCGTCGCGCGTCGCATAAGCTTCGCCGATGACGCCCGCCGGGCCGGCCACCCAGAGCAAGATCCGCGTGGTCGTCGCCAAGCCCGGGCTCGACGGCCACGACCGCGGCGCCAAGATCATCGCGCGCGCGCTGCGCGACGCCGGCATGGAGGTGATCTACACGGGGCTGCACCAGACCCCCGAACAGATCGTGGAGACGGTGATCCAAGAGGATGCCGATGCCGTCGGCCTGTCGATCCTCTCGGGTGCCCACATGACGCTCGTGCCGCGTGTCGTCGAGCTGCTGCGCGAGCAGGGGGTCGAGGATGTGGTGATCACCGTCGGTGGCACGATCCCCGCCGACGATATCCCGGAGCTCAAGCGCCTCGGCGTCTCCGAGGTGTTCACGCCGGGCGCACCGACGCAGGCGATCGTCGATTTCATCCGCGGCGCGGTGGTCAGTCGCTAGCGCGCTGCCTCCAGACCGATTGACTCGTCAGTCAACCGCTCGAACAGATAAGATTGGCGTCACTCATACCCCAAGGAGTTGCCTGAGAATGAAGATATGCGTCCTCGTGAAGGAGGTCCCGGACGCCGCCGTCGAGAAGCGAATCGATCCCTCGACGGGGCGCATGGACCGCAGCGGCGAGAAGAACCTGAATCCGTATGACACGCACGCCATCGAGGCGGCGATGCAGATCAAAGAGGGCGGTGCGGTCCCGGTCGAGGAGATCGTCGCCGTCACCATGGGTCCCGACAGCGCCGTGCGCGCGCTGCACAAGGCGGTCTCGCTCGGCGCCGATCGCTCGGTCCACCTTTCAGATCCGGTCGTTGCCGGCTCTGACGTGGCGGCCACGGGCTACGCGCTCGCCAAGACGCTGCAGCGCGAGAGCCCCGACCTGGTGCTGCTCGGACAGCAGTCCGACGACGGCGAGTGCTACACGATCGGCGCCGTCGTGGCCGAGCACCTGGCCATGCCGTCGTTGACGCAGGTCATCAAGATGGACGTCGAGGGGGAGGGGGGTGGGTCCGGATCCCTGCGCTGCGAGCGCCAGGCGGAGTACGGGTACGACACGGTCCAGATCAAGCTGCCCGCGGTGATCTCCGTAGGAGACGCCATCAACGAGCCGCGCTACCCGTCGCTGAAGGCGATCATGGGCGCCAAGAAGAAGCCGCTCGACACGGTCACCGCCGGCGATGTCGAGATCGACGCCTCGAAAGTCGGGGGCGATAACTCCGCCGCGCAATGGGTCGCCGCGAAGGCGCCGCCGGCTAAGGCCGCAGGCGAGATCATCGAGGACGAGGACACCGGCGAGACCGTCGAGAAAATCGTCGCATGGCTCGACGAGAGGAAGCTGATCTGAAATGGCAAACATCCTGGTTTACGCGCTGCACTACGACGGCGCGATCAACAAGAACTCGCTCGGCGCCGTGTCCGAGGGCGCCAAGCTCGCCGCGGAGCTGGGCGGCGAGGCGCACGCGATCCTGCTCGGTGAGAACGTGCCGCAGGAGCTGGCGGCGTCGCTGGGCAAATACGGAGCCAAGAAGGTGCTCGTGGCAGAGGGGCCAGAGGGCCTCGCACAGCCGCTCGTCGACGCGATGGGCGCAGCGATCACGGGCGGCGGCTACTCCTACGCGTTGTTCGGCGGCGGCCTGCTCGGCTTCGAGATCGGTGCCGGTCTGGCGGCGAGGCTCGGCGCCGGCGTGGTCATGGAGGTCACGAACGTACGTGCCGAGAACGGCGAGCTGATCGCCGAGCGTCCGATCCTCGGCGACTCCTCGATCTCCGAAGTCAAATACCGCTCTGATGTCGGCATCGTGATCGGACGCTTGAACGCGTTCGAGATCAGAGACGTCGGCGGCGCCGACGCGCCCGTCGAGAAGCTCGACTTCGAGCTGTCCGCGCAGGCGCAGCAGGCGACGATGCTGGTGCGCGGCGAACAGCGCGGCGCCGACGTCGACATCGAGGGCGCCGACATCCTCGTGGCCGGCGGTCGCGGCCTCGGCAAGGCCGAGGGCTTCCAGCTCGCCGAGGACCTCGCGGCGGCGTTCGGCGGCAACGCGGCCGTCGCCGCCACCCGCGCTGTTGTCGATGCCGGCTGGTACCCCTACGCGGCGCAGATCGGGCAGACGGGCAAGACAGTCTCGCCGAAGCTGTACCTCGCGGCGGGTATCTCCGGCGCGATCCAGCACAAGGTCGGCATGCAGGGCTCGGAGAACATCGTCGCGATCAACAAGGACGCCAACGCGCCGATCTTCGAATTCTCAGACCTCGGCATCGTCGGCGACCTCAACAAGATCCTGCCCAAGCTGACAGAGGCTGTGAAGGCCAAGAAGGGCAGCTGACGTGTCCGGACACAACGGCTCGAGCAACGGGAGGGTCGCGCCCGCGGCCTTCCCCCCGCCGGTCGACTCGCGCAAGGAGTTCATCAAGCGCGGCCTCGACGCCGAGGACGAGCTGATCGAGGTCGGTGTCGCGATCGTCGGTGGCGGCACCGCCGGGTTGGCGTGCGCCAACCGCCTGCTGCAGCTGCTCGCCGATGATCCGGAGACGATGGAGCGCCTCGGCGAAGTGCCCGTCGCGGTGATCGAGAAGGCCAAGACCTGCGGCGGACACAACCTGTCCGGTGCGGTCATGCGCCCGGGGCCGCTGCAGGAGCTGTTCCCCGACGTCTCACGCGAGGACTGGCGCAAGGAGGGCTTCGCCTACGGCGAAGTCACCAAGGAGGCCGTGTACATGATGCCCAGCGCCAGGACCAAGCTGCGCATCCCGACGCCGCCCAACTTCAAGAACCACGGCAACGAGGTCATCTCCGTCTCGGCGATGGCGCGCTTCCAGCAGCGCCTGGCCGAGGAGGGCGGCGCGTACGTCCTCACCGAGACCTCCGCTACGCAGCTGATCGTCGAGGACGGCAGCGTCGTCGGGGTGCGCTCGGGTGACAAGGGCCGCGGCAAGGACGGCGAGCCGCTGGGTAACTTCGAGCCGGGTACCGACATCAAGGCGCACGCGACGGTGCTCGCCGAGGGCTGCTGGGGCCACATCACCGGCGCTGCCATCAAGGAGTTCGACCTCGGCGACGGCCGCGAACCGCAGGTTTGGGAGCTCGGCGTCAAGGAGGTCTGGAAGGTCCCCAAGGCGCTGGACCGCGTGATCCACACGATCGGTCCGTGGCCGCTGAAGCTGTCCGCCAAGTACGGGCAGATCGGCGGCACGTGGCTGTACCCGATGAAGGACGAGAAGACCGGTGATGACCTCGTCAGCATCGGCTTCGTGATCGACCTCGAGTACGCCGACGCCACCACCTCCGCCCACGACCTGCTGCAGCAGTTCAAGATGCATCCGCTCGTCAAAGGCATCCTCGAGGGCGGCGAGCGCGTCGCCTGGGGCGCGAAGGCGCTGCCCGGCGGCGGCTACTGGTCGATGCCGAAGCTCTCGATGCCGGGGGCGGTGATCGTAGGCGACGCCGCCGGCATGGTCGACACGGTCGCGTTGAAGGGCGTGCACCACAGCATCATGTCCGGCAAGCTCGCCGCCGAGTCCATCTACGCGGCGCTCGTGCGCGGCGAGAGCACGTTCGACTCCTACGAACAGGCGATCGAAGACTCCTCCGTCGGCAAGGAGCTCTACCAGGAGCGCAACACCCGCCAGCCGTTCCAGAAAGGCTTCGTGCTCGGCGCGCCGCTGGTGAACCTCGCGATCGCCACCAAAGGCAAGCTCCCCCCGGGTCGCCTGTCGTGGCACCGCAACGACGAGCAGCGGATGTTCATCGGCAAGACGAAGGACAGCTATCCCAAGCCCGACGGCAAATACACCTTCGACAAGCTCTCCTCGGTGTTCATCACCGGCAACGCCACGCGCGACGATGCGCCCAACCACATCCGGGTGCGCAAACACGTCCCCCGCGAGGTCGCCGAGACGTGGCGTTGGATGTGCCCGGCGGGCGTCTACGAGATCCCCGACGACGCGCCCGAGCATGGTGAGGTCGACGTGATCGTCAACTACACCAACTGCGTGCAGTGCGGCGCGATCACCGCCAAGGGTGGTCGTCTGACGACCCCCGAGGGCGGCGACGGGCCGCTGTACCAGATCACCTGAGTGTCTCGCTCGCGCGGGTGGGAGACATTCGCGCAGCGTTCGGATGCGGGCTACGGCGAAACGAGCGATCGCTTCCGGTGTTACGAGAGGCGATGAGAGCGATGCCTTCGAACAGATGTGGCGCGCGCGCGGCTCCTCGACGCACCGTCATCGGGCTCGTGCTCGTCGCGGCGATGGCGTTGCTGGCGCTGTCCTCACCCGCGCTTGGAGCGACCGCCGCGGTCGCGCTGCCTGCCACCGTCGCGCCGGGCACCGGCGGCGTGGACGTCGAGAGCGGCACCTCGACCGCCAAGCCGATCGCGTCGGCGACGCTCACGCAGTGCGCCACCGCGACGATCCCCCAGACAGAACGATCCGCGACCTTTGCAGGTGAAATGACGGCGATTGCCGGGACCGCGCGTATGCAGATGCGTGTCGAGCTCCAGGAGCGGATCCCCGGCGAACTGCAGTACCGGACGGTCGCTGACCCTGCTCTGGGCGTGTGGCGCGGCTCGGCCCCAGGCGTGAAGCTCTTCACGCACATCCAGCAGGTCTCGAACCTGTCGGCGCCGGCGGTCTACCGCGGCGTCGTTCATTTCCGCTGGGTGAACGCCAAAGGTCGCGCGATCAAGGCCGAGGCTCTGGCCACGGCGGTCTGCGAACAGCCTGCCCCGCCGTCGAGCACCTCCTCCGGCACCTCCACCGCCACAGCGGGCGCCGGCGCGGGCGCGACCGGCGCGGCGTCCTGATCACGGCGCCGGTCGCGTGGCCCGCTAGAATCGAGCGACGATGAAGGCAGACATTCACCCCAACTACGGCCGGGCCCACGTGCGCTGCACGTGTGGCAATGAGTTCATCACGCGCGCGACTCAGGATGAGCTGCACGTCGAGGTGTGCTCCAACTGCCACCCGTTCTACACGGGCAGGCAGAAGCTGATGGACACCGGCGGCCGGGTCGAGCGCTTCCAGCGCAGGGTCGCCAAAGGCCGTCTGCACCAAGCTCGGTCCGCCCAGTAGGCCCATGGCAGGCGCCGTGGCTGACCCCGCGGCGCCCTCAGCGCTGCTCGAGGCCGACGGGGAGCTGAGCGCTCAGCGCGACGCTCCGGTGGGCGGGCAGGCCGTCATCGAGGGCGTGATGATGCGCGGCGTCGCCAACTGGGCCGTGGCCGTACGCAAGCCCACGGACGAGCAACTGCACGACGACGAGCGCTCTGCACAGGACGGCGCCAAGGGCGAGATCCAGGTCAGCACCTATCCACTCGAGTCGGCGATGCGCCGCCATCGCGTGCTGCGCCTGCCGATTGTGCGCGGCGTCGTCGCACTCGGGGGATCGATGGTCATCGGCTTCCGCGCGCTCGAGATCGCAGCCAACGCCCAGCTGCCGTCGGAGGCGCCGAAGGACGATGGCGCCGAGGGCGCGAACGACGACGGCACGGCGAAGGACGCACAGGAGATTCCGCGCGTGGTGTGGGTAGGAACGATCGTGTTCGCGGTGGTGCTGGCAATCGGGCTGTTCTTCCTGCTGCCCGTCGGCTTGACGAGCCTGATCAAGGGGCAGCTCGGCGACTCCTCGGTGCTGTTCTGGGTGGTCGAGGGCTTGATCCGCACCGGCCTCTTCCTCGGCTACCTCTACGCGCTCTCACGGGTGCGCGACCTGCGCCGCGTGTTCGAGTACCACGGCGCCGAGCACAAGACGATCTCCTGCTACG
>Ga0210388_10000864_pt1 | contig 24073 bp, 13 predicted proteins | sample IncBWC19OmetaG_FD_155485 | JGI IMG/M metagenome (GOLD analysis project Ga0210388, IMG submission 155485) | Forest soil microbial communities from Barre Woods Harvard Forest LTER site, Petersham, Massachusetts, United States - Inc-BW-C-19-O ...
ATAAATTATAGAGAAGTGCCTGTTGTCTGTGTTGTCTTTGTTGTCCATTAAAACATGGTCTTGTGCGCGCGGGGTGCTCCCCCGGTACCCCGGTCCCCCATTGTGGTCTAAAGTTATCGGGGGGGGGTCAGGGGACTGAAATTCTCGCCAAGGAAGATGTTGATTTTTCTGGAAAACAGGACAACACGGACAACAAAATTTACAAGTGATTAAAAATCAAACCACTGCACTGTTGTCTCGCGGAAATATTCTGTTGTCCTTTTGGTTCGCTGGCGGCAATTTGCCAGCAAAAAATTTCGAATCAAAAAACTTTTTCCACTTACCGGGCGTGGGGGGTGGGTGGAACAAACCACGAATCAATGCCAAAACCGATGGCCATGAGCGCGTGTAAAAATCCAAATAGTTGGAACGATTGGAGTTTTGAAGTCCGAATGGTCGCAAATTTTTGGCTTTTGTTTGGATTCATCGCCCAGCTCCTTTTTGTGGTATGAGGAATGTTCGAAAAACAAACTTTTGTCCTGAAAATTTTCGGTGGCGCGGTATTGTGCCGCGAGTTGTTTGTCTTTATCGGCGTCGGCGTAATGCTGCGGGGAGTCGTTTAGGTAAAAGGTTTCTAGTTTGGACGCGGCACTATGGAGGCCCTGCATTCGTGGACACTTTCAAGTCCCCCGAAATCAGCCGGGGGACCTCCGGGGGACTTGTTTCGGCGATCAGGGGACTTGCCGGGGGACTTCGGTTAAGTCCCCCAAGGTCCCCCAATTTCAGGCGTCGGGGGACTTTCCAGCACTGGTTTGAATCCTGATGGTTTTTGGCCGAGCAGCCGGTGCGGGCGGGACCAATGCCGACAATCACCTGATTCTACAATGGGTTTGACGGCCCTGGACGGGGGCGCTGGGCGCGTTACCGCCTTTTTCGGCGGTAACGCGACCGGTAACGCGGAAACACAGCAGATCAACAGCCTACTTACTTACTTACTTACTTTATTATCAATATATTAGAGAAGAAGAAGAAGAAGAGGGAAAAGGCGCGTTACCGGCGTTACCGGCGTTACCGCTATAATTCACCTCACGGGAAGTTGAGGAAGTCCCCCGGTCCCCCGGTCCCCCCGCCGACCGGAAAATGATGCGGGGGATCGGGGGACCTAAAATCTCCACATCAGTAAAAGCTGATTTTTGACGGTAACATGGTAACGCCGGTAACATTCGTCGTAAGTCGTTAAATAAAAGAATGATGCCGCGTTACCGTCCCTGCCCCTCCGCGTTACCAAGCAAAATTCCGGTAACGCGACTTTTTGCTAGCAAAAAGCAGCGGCGAGAATCCGTAAAGCTTTTCTCTGAACATGGGGCTGGGGGGAGGGTAGTCTATTTGGTTCTTACTTAGAATCCGGTTCGCTTATAACCACAAATCAAAAATTACTTGCTAAGTTAGTCGGATAGTTTAAGATTTAACCATTCCAAGTGAGGCGCAATAGCTATGCCCGCATATTACAACATTTGGAATATGGTATACATTAAAGACTGCCAGTTCATTTTTTTACTCCCCCGTTCTTATTTCTCAACAACAGTGTTTAGGTTGAGAAAACATCATTGGATCAAACGTGCCATAAGATTACTTTTCCCAAAGCTAAATCTTCACGAACCTGCCCATATTTTTGTCCTTGGAAAGGCAGGTCGCGTATGAACGGGCACAGTTCAGCCGAATCCAAAACCACATTGCTTGGCCGTGCTCGGCCAGGGCTTATTGGTATGGAGGAAGCAGCAAAAATGATTGGTTTCCAAGAGTACTGCCTGCGCATTCTGATCAGCGCCGGTCACCTAACACCTTTGGGAAAGCCCGCTAAAAACGCACGCAAGTGGTTCGCGACGGTGGAAATTGAGAGGATGTGTAATGATATCGATTGGCTAAACAAGGCCGTCCGCATTGTGGAAAAAGAGATTAAAATAATGAACCAACAGCAAAATAATAAATACATTACCGAGTCGAAAACCACCGACGACGATGCCGATTTACTTCACAACAACGCAACGAACCACTTTGGTCAACCAAATGGCGGCATTTAATAATTCGTTCCGAGCAGGATTACGCCATGATGGCTGCGTCCAGGTTCACAGATTTGAATGAAATCCTGCCAGAGGCAGCGATATTTTGCATTTTATGGGCGACCAGTCGAAAAAAATCCTGATTGCAGGTCGTGATGATAATTTGCTTTCCGATTTGTGAAAGACCCATCTGCTCGCCGCAGGCAATAGTCGCAAAAGCGAACATCTTTACAACTCCGTATCGTTTCTTTGCAGAACCTTGAGGCACCAGCGTCGAAATGTGCGTCTTTGCAATCGGACACTTGGGTTTGGATCGAAAAAACTTTGGCTTTTATTGTTAAATATTTCAGCTAAGGCGTGGCAGTGGGCAAAGGCACAAATTCGGTGTGCAAGTCGCCATTCACCGTGATGGTGTGTATGGCAAAACCAAGTTTTCCACCGAAAGGAAGCCAACTGGTCGCAGGAGCTACATGGATAGTGAGGCCATTTTTTTCAAAGACGCGCCCGATATGCCAGTGTCCGGCCAGTAGATGTTTGACTCCAAGTTTATACAGCAAGTCTGCTTCCCGCTGGGCATAGGGTGCGTTCACGATCCAATATGCGTTATTATCGGGAAAAGCATTGTCGCGGTATGGGGGGATGTGTTGCACGGCAATGACCACTTTGCCTTCGCCAGGTCGCGGTTGCTTTGCCAGCCAATTCAGCATTTTTTTGGATTCTGCTTCCATTCCAGATGACAAAGGAGGAAGGGTTTTCCAGTGGTCGTATTTATCATAATTACCCAGAAGTTCAGAATCGAGTGCCAATACTTCGACAAATTTGACCTGAAAACAGTAATAATCCGGGCCAAATTGTTTCCGATAGATTTCGATGTCATTAGTGTCATGAACATCATGATTGCCGGGTACATAATAAACCGGGGCGTTCAGAACTTTTAAGATCGTTTTTACCAGCTCGCGGTCCTGTTGATTTTCCCCAATGTCCCCGGAAAGGATCACCGCATCGGGATGGCGCACGTTGATCATTTTTACAGCTAGCATTAGATTTGTGGCTGCCTCCGAGGAATGTTTTTCGCCGAGATGCGTATCACTTAATTGGGCGATTGTAACGTCAGCGGGATTGGCTCCAACGAGAAAATTACAAGCGCAAAATACCAAACCGATTAATAATACTTGAAGTTGTTTCATGGATCTTGGGGCAAGCCTCCTCTACTGGACGCGAACGCGGTAGAATTCCTGCGTTCCAGACACCGCATTGGTGTAAGGCGACGCGGCCGCCGGGATGTCACTATATGGACCACCGACTGCGCCGGCCGACTGCAACGTGCCTTCCGGCCAGGTCAGGATGACGCTATTGCCGGAATGCTGGATGTTGAGCGAAACGCTGGAGGAACTCACGGCGGCGTAACTCTCAAAGGAGGAGTTTGTTGCCACCGTCATCCAGCTTGCCCATATCCAATTTGTCGAACTCAAGCCCGAACGTATCCGCGCCTCGTCCATCAAGCCGGTGAATTGGAAGCTATTGCCATTGTCCTGCCCCAAGTCCATGTCGGTGCCGGTAGGGAAGTCAGTCATGGCGGGGCCGGAAGCCACTTGATTGCCATCCACATACAATTGCGCATTGCCACCAGTACGGTCCACCACCGCCGTCACCAAATGCCACTGACCCAGTCCAACAGCCCCGGGTGCTGATTTTAATTGTTGTTCAGTTGCGCCACCGTCGCCAGTGGTCAAAATCAAAGAACCATCACTGGTATTGTAATTATCCACGTAGAAAAGGAACTCGGCCGATTCAGCGACACCGTTCCCGTTGCCCCAAACAGTTTGAATACTGGAGGCGCTCGAAGGTACATTCACCCAGGCCGACAAGGTGAAGGCATTGCCCAGATTGACCAACCCGGCGTCGAGATAGGGAGTTTTCTTAAATGAGAGTCCCCGCCCGATGAGGCAGTTAGTGGAAACAGGCGCAATCCCGTTGTTCGCCGGGTATTGCAGTGTGCTGTCGAGATACGGAAAACCACTTTGTTCCAAATGATATACCACTTCATACGACGGCGCGGCCGACACCCAGACGGCACCATTAGTTGTGAAATCAGGTGCTGTAGCGTCATCAGGATTGCCCCAGTAAGCGTAGATAATATTGTTGGTTCCTGACATATCATTGGTTCCATACAATGTTGGCATTTGGACCCAAACAGACGAAATACCATTAGTGTTCCACTGATTGATTTCGTAAGGCACTTCACGGGTGCCACCAGCATCGGTAAACCGCAAATCACCGCCGGCAGCCGAGGCAAATTGTTGGTAGGAAAAACCGGTCACATTCGTGCCCAATTGCACTAATAGCGGAAAATCATTTAACGTCTCACCGCGATTATAACCATTGATGGTGATCTTCAAGCACGAGGCAAAATCCGGAGGACTGAGGGTTGTTGCGGAAATGCCAACCACTGTCGCAGTGCTGCTTGTTGTGGGCATGCCTGCGCTGTAGCTGTTGGTGACCGAACAATAATAGGTGTTCGTCCCATAAAGAACAGAGAATGGATAATCTTGATTCGTCGCATAAACAATGGGCAGTCCATTTTGATACCATTGATAGGCGAATGGCGTGCTGCCGGACATGGCAATCGAGAAAGTATTCGTGTTTCCAATGTAGGCGGTCAAATAAGCCGGCTCAATATCTTGTCCAATTACAGGCGGTCCTGCGCCAACTGCAACACTCGCAAATTGAGAAACAAATATATTGTTGGTGGCAGTGATGGAATCCACATAAATATTGGTCATATAGCTTGTCACTCCGGAACCAATTATCAGGGCATTCGTATCGAATATAACACTGCTGCATTGCTGGATCATGATGCATCCAGCCACTATGTTTGCAGGCTCATCGTTCCACAGATTGGGATTCTCAAAGGTGTTGTTTTCCACCAGGACATTTGTTGCCGAGGCGATCTCCATGGAAGCATGGGTGGAGTTTTCGACCAGATTGTTCTCAAAAATGATGTCCTGGCAAATAGGGTAGTCGGCAATGGCCTCGGGACCGGTTTGTCCTACTATGACTATATCGTTAGGAAAGTACGTATCCGTTATTTCGTTGTTTCTTAAAATATTATTGCCGATGAATTGGTTGTTCAAGACCAGGATGTTGCTTGGATCATATCCTTCACCATAGATCGAACCTGAACCGTATTTTGAATTTATGCTGGCAATAAACAGTCCAGGATTCCAGTTGTTGATAAACGAGTTGTTCTCAATCGTTCCGTTGGAACAATGAACAAAAGCTCCTTTGCCCTTGTTTTCATGGATGTAACAATTGCTGATCACATAATTGCCCGAATCATATTTGTGGCCCCAAATAATGCTGTCATTGGTCAAGCCGGCCGGCAAACCGATGCCGAAGGTGAGCGTAACCGTGTTGTCGCTGCGATACGACGAAACCGATGTCGGAACCGACGACCAATTAAACGGAGTATAATCCCCTTTGCGCAGTTCCACAGGACTGATCGTATCAAAAGGATTGCGATAACTGAGGCAATTGCTGGCAATGAGCGAAGTGCTTGAGACAACCTTAATTCCCTCCGAACAGCCATCATGAATGTTGATCGAATCATCCCCGGCCTGTCCAATCTCATCGTTTAGCACCCGGAAGTATCCGTGAGATCCTGTAACATTGATGCCGTCCGATGAGCTTGATAAACGGTAAATTGTTCCTGGTTCGCGAACCAGTCGCGAATTAATAATTTGATAGTTTCTATTATAGTTGATCGAATAACCCATGCCCAATGTCGAATACACGGTGACATTGCTGAATGTCAAATTATTATTATTTTCCACATCATTGCCTTTGAATTCGTATGCGTAGTGCCTGACAATATAATATTGTCCGACCTTGAATCCTGCGCTGGCAAACCAACCGCTACTATGAGGGGTGGTATACCGCAACCTGCCGGTTCCTTCAGCTGTCGCTGGAATGGCCAAACTATTTGACGTGCTGTCGCCAACCTCGCCCGCTCCTTCATGGGAAAAATCGTAATTAGTTCCGCACGCTTCGTCCAATTCATAGATAGACGCGTTTGGAACCGGGTTGCTCTCATATGGATATTGAAGATCCATGTAAGTACTGGTAACGTTTGTGACCTGCACCAGGCTTTCTGGACATTCATTCGTCCAGTCCCAACCCATGGTGTAGTTTTGAAGGACGACCCGCGAACAGTTCATCACATGTATAAAATCCTCCTTGGATTCCATAAGGAATACGGAACCTTGCCCGTCAAAAATAAAATCGCTGAGGCTGTTGAAATTGAGCAAGCATGAGCCGTAAGTTGATCCATATTTCCCTATCTTGTACGTGCCTGTGGGCACAATTAATTTATAGGCGTTCGAGCTATTGCAAGCGGCGATCGCGTTCGCAAAATCCGTATAATTTTGTGCGCCGGTGTTGTTGGTGCTGACCCCGTAATTGGTGGCGTTCAGCGTCGGGCCTCCCGTTGCCGGATTGGTGATCGTAAAAGCCGGGCAGCCGGTCGTTGCGGCCCGGATGCTGGCTTTAAGTTCCGCGGAAGTGAGTCCCCATGCGTCAATTGACATCAGAGAAAAGACCAGTAAAACGACGATGATGAATGGTATTTTAGTATTTATATAAGATTTCACGGATAAACAGGCATTCTTATTTCCATCCGGTCTCTTTTGTCCAGAATTTGTCTCATTCCGTTGATATATCTCAAGGCGTTGGCGTAATCGTGATATTATCGAACATGGCGGTATTTAGAATCAAATTATTTTTAGATGAAACGGCCACGCCAATCCAGGCATTGGTGGACATGGTAATTGTTTGAGTGCCCATCGATGTCCAATTTATGCCATCAATGGAATTGGAGGCCGTCAAACTACTCCCGATACGGCCAAGCTCCAACCAATACGGCACAGTGAGGCTGGGTGTATTATCGAAGTTGCTACTGCTGGTGCCTGCAATAGCACGACCTTGGAATGAAACACCATTGGTGACGCTGATAAACAGAAGCGCGTTTGCCGAATTGGCAGAGAGTGTATCCCGGATCATTACGCCAGCCTTGCCCGAAGGATCTGTATCTCCATTGTCAGTAACGCGCACAACGATTTGACCGTTTCCATAAAGCGGCTGATAAACATATTGAAACGCATCGTTAGATCCCCAAATATCAGCGCCTGAACCGCTCACAGTAAATACGCCGGTTGAATCATCAATATACGCACTGCCGGCCATTCCAACGCTCCCAATGTCGCCGTCCATCCACGCACCCTGCACGCTGACATTGTTGAATGTTGAAGTGTTGGTGAGGGCAATGTTCTTTGACGTAACGCCAAGGCCAATATAGTAATTATTGGCAATGCCATTACTTTGAGTTCCAATCCAGCTCCAATTGGTTCCATCAAGCGATTGGTACCCATTCATGTTGGCACTGCTCCGAACGAGCATGATCCACTGTGGTGGCACGCCGTTGGTATGGTTCACGGTGACAGTTAACCCGTCGATAGCTGTCCTGCCTTGTATTGATATACCATTGGTGGGAGAAACAAATAAAGTGGTATTCCGTGAATCGGGATCCAGCGTTTCTCGGATCATCACGGCAGCCTTTGCCGATGTGGACGTATTTTCGACGCTGGTCACCTGTGCAATAATCGTTTGATCTCCACTGCCGGCCTGATAAAGATATTGAAATTCATCGTTGGTCGACCAGATGTCCATTCCTATACCTGACACGGTGCAGACTCCATTGGAATAATTAATCTGCGAACTGCCGCCGGCGGCGCCAATATCGTCGTTATACCATACGTTCTGTACGCTGACGTGATCAAATACCGAGGTGTTCAAGATGCCATACGATTTCGAGCTTACGGCCAGCCCGACATAAATATTGGTTGCCATGGAGTTAGTTTGCATGCCAATTAAGTTCCAATTAATACCATCAGCCGATTCATAGCCTTTTAGATAATTGCCCGTCCTGACCAGCGACAGCCATTGGGGCGGCGTTGCATTGGTGGTGCCGACGGTGACGGTGATTCCATTGGTAGTTGTCCTGCCCTGCATTGAAACATGATTCGTCGTGGCAAACACGATGGTGTTGCATGAACCCGCGTCCAGCGTTTCGCGGAACATCAAAGCGGCCTTTGGCGAGGAACCCGTATTTCCGATGCTAGCCACCCGCGCTACAATTTGTCCGTCTCCGCTCCATGACTGGGAGACAAACTGAAAGCTGTCGTTGGTGCCCCATATGTCCGTTCCTGCACCTGACACCGTAAAAGTTCCATTGGTATAGGTTGCGCTACCTTGGAAACCGACGTCTCCAATATCCTGACTGGCCCATGAGTCCGGCAAGCTGCTCAACACTGTCAACGTCCCCGGGTCAAATGTGATGTCATAATTCGACAGGTTAAACGATCCGGTCGTCGGAAAGCCCGGCACGATTGGATAAGCACCCACCTGTGCCGTGTTCGTGGCCCCGGAACTGGCGAGGGTCACGGTCCCCACCGTCTCACCGAATTGCAATGGCGAGGTTGTGAAATTCGTCTGCCCCGATCCCAAAAGCAGCGTTGTGCCATAAAGTTTGTTTTGGTCGTCTGCGGTAATCGTCAACGGCGCCGGTGTCACGACGAGCGAAACCGTCAAATTCGTCGGCGATGGAATATAGTTCGGGCTCGACGGCGTGAACGTCACGGTCAGATTCGTCGTGCCTGCTTGGCAAATGTCGCCGCTGGCCGGACTGTACACATACGTGCCCAGCACGCTCGCCGTCGCGTTGAGCTGGAGCGAACTCAGCGTCGTCCCATAACTAATGTTCGCCGGGGCAGCCCACGTGACCGTATAGTTACTGAAGGTAACGGTTGTGAATGGGGCAAACGGGTCGGCATAGACTTGATTAGTGGCGGTGTTGGCCGCCCGAAAAATATTGGTCGCGTAACTTTTTACCCCTGGATCAATCACCAATTGATTGCTCGTGAATACGGTATAGCAGCAATTTGTGAGAATAATACAGCCAGAGAAGGTCATATCATTTGAAAGGCACGGGTTTTCGAATGTGTTACCAACCGTCAAAACATTCGTCGCTGAGGCAATCTCCAGGGAAGCATGGGTCGAGTTTTTCACCAGATTGTTCTGAAAAATAATGTCCTGGCAAATAGGGTAGCTTGCAATAGCCTGGGGGCCGGTCTGTCCGACTATGACTATATCATTGGGAAAGTCATTATCCGTTATTTCGTTGTTCCTTAAAATATTATTGCCGATAAATTGGTTGTTCAGAACAAGAATGTTGCTCGGATTGTATCCTTCACCGTAGGTTGAACCAGTACCGTAAACCGAATTTATACTGGCAATAAACAGTCCGGGGTTCCAATTGTTGACGAAAGTATTGTTCTCAATCGTTCCGTTAGAACAATGAACAAAAGCCCCCTTACCTTTGTTTTCATGGATGTAGCAATTGCTGATCACATAATTGCCCGAGTCATATTCGTGACTCCAAATAATGCTGTCATTGGTCAAGCCGGCCGGCAAACTGATGCCGAAGGTGAGCGTAACCGTCTGCTCGTTGGTATGATATGTAACCGATGTCGGGACCGCCGACCAGTTAAACGGAGTATAATCACGCTTGCGTAGTTCCACGGCACTGCTCGTATCAAATGGATTGCGATAACCAACGCAATTGCTGGCAATAAGCGAAGTGCCGCCGGAAAGGGGGTCTATCCCCTCCGAACAGCCATCGTGAATATTGATCGAGTCATCGCCGGCTTGTCCAATCTCATCGTTTAGCACCCGGAAGTACCCGGAAGACCCAGAAACATTGATGGCATCCGCTGCGCTGGATAAATGGTAAATTGTCCCGGGTTCGCGGACCAGTTTTGAATTAATAATCTGATAGTTTCTGTTAAAGTTGATCGAATACCCCATGCCCAAGGTCGAATACACGGTGACATTGCTGAAAGTCAAGTTGTTGTTATATTCAACATCGTTGCCTTTGTAATTGTATTCGTAGTGCCTGATAATATAATATTGTCCGACCTTGAATCCTGATTTAGTCGTTTTATAACGCAACCTGCCAGGCCCTTCTGTGGTCCCATTAGTACTAACTTCACTTGCACCAACCTCGCCTGCTCCTTCATGGGAAAAATCGTAATTTGTTCCGCATGCTTCGTCCATTTCATAAACGTGCGCGTTAGGATTCGGACTGTTCTCATATGGATATTGCAGGTCAATGTTTGTGCTAGTAACATTTGTGACCTGCACCAAGCTTTGTGCCACTTCATTCGTCCAGTCCCAACCCATCGTGTAGTTCTCAAGGACGACCCGCGAACAGTACTTCACATGAATAAAGTCCTCCTTGGATTCCATAAGAAATGTGGAACCTTGCCCGTCAAAAATAAAATCGCTGAGACTGTTAAAATTGAGCAAACACGTGCCGTAAGTTGAGCCATATTTCCCTATTTTGTAAGTGCCTGCGGGCACAATTAATTTATAAGCGTTCAAGCTGTTGCAGGCGGCGATCGCGTTCGTAAAACCCATATAATTTTGCTCGCCGGTATTATTGGTTGAAACTCCGTAATTGGTGGCGTTCAACGTCGGCCCTCCAGTTATTGGATTGGTGATCGTAAAATTCGGGCAGCCGGTCGTGGCGGCCCGGATGTTGGCTTCGAGCTGGCTTTCAGTAAGCGCCAGCGCGTTATTTGATATAAAACAACAAATAAGCGAAAAAACAAGAATGGCGACTGGTTTGAGTTTAGTTTTCATTGATTGTTTAGTTTTGAGCGGATATTGGATTGCGATAACCGGACTTCCTTTTTTGGACGCAAATTATTTGGTTGTTCGAATCTGTGGCGAGAGCACTTTGAGCACCTACTGAACGAGCAATGGAACTGACTTTGAGATTGAAAGCATATGCCAGAATATAAATTGATCTTTCATAATTGTTTTTAGTCATGGTTGAAAGCTCACAGTTGCGCGCGTAGAAAGCTTAGAGTCCCAATGAGCCGGGCAGACGACGTCCGGACCATAATCTACCCGCATCAAAGACAATTGTTCTCCCGGAGAAAAATTTATGGCTTGCATGAGAAAACATTACCAGCGGATCACATTGAGACAATGGGTTAATTTGCGCATTCTTGTACGATTTGCGAAAATTATTTTAAATGAACGTGTTTTTATAGGTGTTCATAAAATATGTATAAGCTGTTGAAAATGGATGCCACGCGGATAGCAGCAGCGGTGTGCTGCAAGGACCTGAACGGCCTTGGGGCCGTAATAATTGCGGGTCTGCCTATCTAACGACGCGACGCCGGTCAGAAATGAAACGCCGCTCTCGCGCGATAGCATCGTTTGTTCTCAGCTTAAATTAACCAGCAGGCTAGCCAGATATCACTCCCAAAGTTGAACCGGTTTGCATCGCATTCATCAGGGTTGATAAGGAACCGACCCCGAAGCACCGGACGCATGATGGGCCAGCCAGATAACATCTGGATCATTGAGAGCAGAAATGGTGTTCAAGGCGGGAACCGTGTCAGCGGCCCAGACTGTGGCTGGAATGACTGCCGGCATCAGCCATTTGTGAATTTCTGCATGGCCATCCGCGAAAGAAAAACAGCAGCGGTTATTATGAACTTTTGTTGGTATGCTGATAAACTCGTCGGCGGCGGCGCTGGTTGGCATCTGAACTGCAAAGGTGGCGTCATTGATGGAGTCTGCATGTTTCTCCGTCAATACAAACAGATCTGACGGGCCCAAGGCACCCGTGATACCCCCGTCCTTAATATAAACTTTCCAGGGGGACCCTCCCGGCGCAGCCGCATTTCCAGTTGAAAGCCAATGGCCGGCAACGTGGCTTCCATCCACCAAGGTACCGTTCGAGGTTGGACCGACTGATTGGCTCATGTTATAACTGCGAACCCGCGGCATTCCAGTCCAAGTGCTTTGATCTGAAGGACATTTAAAAATCGCAGGATTTTGCAAATAAGGCCCTAACAAAGAATACGCCGAATTAATCAAGAGCGCCGAATTTGTGGCATCTATCCCAGTATAGGGGCCTCCGATGCTTACGCCTCCAGCCATGTTTCCAGCGCACCAAGAAGGAGAGGATTCGTAGTCCGGGTTTGGTACAAAGCCACTGTTGTTATCACCGGGATACATTTGCCACGCCAGCATCAATTGCCTCAAGTTGCCCGAGCATTGGATGGCTTGAGCCCGCCCCTTGGCAGCGCTGAGCGCCGGCAGCAGCATCGCCGCCAAGATCGCGATGATCGCGATAACCACCAGCAACTCAATCAATGTGAATCCAGAATTATTAATTTGCCCGCCACCGGCGTTTCGCCAGCGACGAATTTGCTCTTCATCGGTTCTGCTTTTCATTGTCATACTATTCTTGTCAGATTAGCGGGAACATCATGGATGTTCCCGCCGGCGACTTTTCACGGTTACTGGACGCGAACGCGGTAGAATTCCTGCGTTCCGGCCACCGCATTGGTGTAAGGCGACGTGGCCGCCGGGATGTCACTATACGGGCCGGTGACTACGCCGGCCGACTGCAGTGTGCCTTCAGGCCAGGTCAGGATCACGCTATTACCGGAATGTTGGATGTTGAGCGTAACCACCGAGGAACTTATTGCCGAATAAATTTCAAACGACGAGTTTGCAGCCACCGTCATCCAGCTTGCCCATATCCAGTTTGTTGAACTCAAGCCGGAACGTATCCGTGCCTCATCCATCAACCCGGTGAATTGGAAGCTATTGTTGCTGCACTGACCCAGGTCCAAATCGGCGTTGGTGGGGAAGTCAGTCATGGCAGCGCCGGAAGCCACCTGATTTGCGTCCACATACAATTGCGCATTGCCATCCGCACGGTCCACCACCGCCGTCACCAAATGCCATTGATTCAGCCCAACCGCGCCGGCAGCTGATTGTAATTTTTGTTGGGTAGCCCCACCGTCGCCAGTGGTCAAAGTCAGAGTGCCATCACTGGTATTGAAATTATCCACGTAGAAAAGACATTGGGAAGAATCGGCAGCGCCAGATCCGTTACCCCAAACGGTTTGAATGCTGGAGGCACTCGAAGGCACATTCACCCAGGCGGACAAGGTAAAGGCGTTGCCCAAATTGACCAAGCCGGCGTTGAGATAAGGAGTTTTATTAAACGAGAGGCCCTGCCCGATGAGGCCGTTAGTGGAAACAGGCGCAATCCCATTGGTTGCCGGGTATTGCAGCGTGCTATCAAGATAGGGAAATCCTCCCTGTTCCAAATGATAGACCACCTCATACGAAGGCAGTGACTGGAAGGACGGTGGCAGCCAGACCGCGCCATTGGTGGTATAGTCAGCCGGCGTGACCCCGGCAGGATTTCCCCAGTAAGCCCAGATGAAATCGTTGGTACTCGACAAGGCCGGCACCTGCACCCAAATGGTGGAATTGCCGCTGGCATCGTTCCATTGATCGATTTCATATGGCAGCGATACCGTGCCGCTCGAATCCGCAAAGCGCAGGTCTCCGCCGGCGGGCGAGGCGAACTGGGCATAGGAAAACCCGGACACATTCGTACCCAACCGCACCAGCACCGGGAAATCCTCCAGGGTCTCGAGGCGGTTGCTATAACCGTTGAATCGGATCTTCAGCTTATAGGAGAAGTTCGAAGAATTGAGGGTCTCCGGTGCGACTATGCCAGCCACGGTTCCGGTGCTGCTTAGTGTTGGCGTGCCAGCGCTGTAGATGTTGGTAACCGCGCAATAATAAGTATTGGTGCCCAGCAAAGCAGCATAAGTGAAGCTGCTATTCGTTGCGCCGCCGACAGGCGTACCATCCTGATACCATTGATAAAAGAACGGCGGGGAACCCGACACGCTGACGGAGAATGTGTTGGAAGTGCCAACATAAAAAATCGCATTCGTCGGATTCAAGTCCACCGAGATGACAGGAGGTCCTGCATTCACGGCGAGTGATGCATTTGTCGAAGCCGAGTTGTAGGGATCGCTTACGGTAACACTATAATTTCCGGCCTGACTGGATTGCACGTTGGTGAGGGTCAACGTGGCGTTGGTCCCCCACGAAATGGCATTGTTATTATTGTCATACCACTGGTACGTCAAGGGAGAGTCACCAATGGCCGAGACGGTGAAAGCCGCATTGTTGCCCAAATCAACGGTCTGACTTGAAGGCACCAGTTGCGTAATAACCGGCGGAACACCCGATGCAAAATAATGGTTCTGCACCTGGGTGGCGCTGAGGGCTTTATTATAAATTGACACGTCGTCAATCTCGCCGATGAACTGATAGTCGTAGCTAACCGGATTATTGTTCGCGGATTCGCGGGCGCCGATGCTCAAAGGAATCGATGAAGCAAGAATACCGCTGCCGGCTGAAATAGTAGTACTGCCGACCAAAACACCATCCAGGTAAAGATAAAGATGTCCGCCGGCCTCGTCACAAACGCCGACGACATGATGCCATAGCCCGTCGTTCACCAGAGTCCGCGTGCTGCCAGCCGTGCTGACCACACCAGCAGCATTGCTTACAAGGAATCGGAGGGTCCCGGAGGTGCCGCCGGTGTCCAACACCAGTTGATCGCCGCCGCCGCCATAACCAAGAGCAACAATTCCGTCACCACCACCCGTATAAAAGTATTGAGTAACCCAGGCTTCCACAGAAAACTCCCCATTGCCAGTATTAGTGCCAAAGTTGAGGTAACTTGGCACATTGCCCGCATAGTTATTATTGGGCGGATAATCGCCAAACAGGGCCGCTCCCTCATTGGGATCCTCACTTTGACTGTAGCCAGACTGGTCAAGCAGGACGTTTGTATAAGTAGCGTTATTGCCGCCGACATAGTCGTAAGCCGTTGTACCACTCGACTCATCCAGCCGGAAATAGGCCATGGGACTGTCAGCGAGCACCGCAGCAGGGTAAGGAGCCGTCGGATCAGCGAGAACGGTCACCACGTTCGTCACATAATTGGTGCCAAAAGTGTTGGCAACGATGCCAATGTAGGTTGTGGTGCTCAGCGCGTTGGTGTTGACGGAATAACTGGAGTTTGTGGCGCCAGGAATAGTTGAGCCATTGAGGCTCCAGCTAAACATCAAAGGCGGGCTGCCTTGGGCGGTCATGCTCAAAACGGGAGAAGAACCGAGAAATACCTGAAGCTGGGCCGGTGAGGCCTGGGTAATTACCGGAGGACCGAAAACCGTCAAATTGACGACCGCGCTGGTGGCAGCACCGTAGAGGTTGGTGGCCACAAGGTAGTAACTGCCACTCTCGGCCTGCGTGCTGTTCGTAAACAACAGACTGCCACCAGTCTGGCCGGAAATTGCCGTGCCATTGGTCGAATACCATTGATAGCTGATTGGTGACGATCCCGAGACGGTGGTCGGGAATGCCAAGTTAACCCCGGCCGAATAGCCGCCCGCCAAAACCGAATTGGTCGGTTGTAGATGAACAATCGGAGGCACATTGGCGGCTGAAAAAACCTGTTGAATCTGAGCTGCCGTCAGGTTGTTTGTGAAGTAGGCAACCTGACCGATGCTGCCATCGTAAAACAGACCGCCGCGATAACCCGTGGCGGCACTTGGCTTGGGCCCCAGAAAGAAAGGATCACCGCCCAGAATGAGATCATTCAAGTTGCCCGGGATGTTGGTCACCGAGGTCCCGCTTTTGACCTGCAAACCATCCAAATAAAAGGATTCATTTGTGCCATCGGATACGCCGGCGGCCATATGCCACTGGCCATCATTTAAATTCATACCCGAGAGGAGCATATCACTGGCATTGGTAAAGGCGAGTTGAGCCCCCGCTCCAGGATTGAAGAAATTGCCCGGACTAAGGTCCAAACCCAGGCGGTAGCTGTTAGTACCATGACTTACCAGATCCTGATAGCGGGGACCCGCGTCGGCCGGGTTGCCGCAGAACCAAGTCATGACCGTCAAGGGCTGATTACCCGTGGGGTTCAGCAACGAAGGGAGAGCGCCTCCGCCCACGTCCACGCCACCGTTAAATCCGTTAATGGCCACAGCACCACTGGAGGAACCAAAGCCGCTGTAAGCGGGTCCGGGCGAACCGGGAGCAGTGCCGGGCTGATAGAAGCCGTTGGCACTGGTGCCCAGGCTGCCGTAATTGGTGGCCACGGGCAAGCTGGCCAGAATGGGGCTGGTGAAAGATGGCTCGTCCATGCGTGTGTAGACCGTTGGGCCGTCGTTCAAAACAGTTTGCATATAGCTGGTGGCGGGGGCGGTGTTGGTACCAGCGTTGTAATGTGCGGCAACCTGCGCGGCGGAGAGGACGGTTGGGTAAATCGCAAATTCGTCCATATCGCCATTCAGAGGGGCGGAAGAACCAGCGCCCAGTTCATCGCCATTGCCCAGCACCATGGGTGAGACCAAATCAGGTATATAAAGTTGCCCGAGTGAATTCTTGGATGTCAGCGTTTGAGTAACGGCAACGGTGTTAACGTAGGCTTTTTTGATGGTTCCGTCGAAAGTGAACACCAGATGATACCACGCGTTGGCAGTAACCTGGCCGGAAGTCGTCGCGAGGGATGCGCCAGCCACAACGGGCCCATCGTAGGTTTTAAAGTAAAAGTGAGACGTATTCATACCGATTTCGACCCCCTCCTGCCCAAGCGCATTGCCAAATGCCGGTCCCGTTTGAACAGTATTGCCACCCTCCGCGAATAACAAATTTAACCCCGAAGGGACGGTTGGGACATAAACCCACATCTCAATCGAAAAGGGTGGCTGCAACGTCACGGCCGGATTGGCCACCCCATTAGTGGAGCGCGGCCAGACCAGATACTGCCCGGTTCCCCCGATCTGCATGGCAGTGTCACTGTCAGCTTTGATTGCACCCGCGACATGCACGATATTGTTAACATTCGTCAAGGCAAAGCCCGATGGAGCATTGGTCCACCACGTCTCATAATAACCATTGCCCGAGGCTTGCGCGCTGCCCAGATTAGTCGCGACATAATCCGAGGGAGGAGCAACCGTTTCAGTCAATGGCCAATAGGCCACCGGCTTGAGCGACATCACGGCGTTGGAATAGGTTGATTGAGCGTAGGCCCCCGTGCCAGCGAAAAGAATCAAGGCTCCCAACACCGCATAGATTGACACTCGTTTATTCATATTTTCGGGTTTTGTTTGCTGGTTTCGATTTTTGATTTAAAGCTATTTTTCGGGAAAGTCGAACAGGGCAGGTTTCTCAAAATTAAATTTTGATATGACCAGCGGGACAAATGACACAATAAAACAGTCACAAACGTGTTCTCAAAATTTTACGATCGGTCAAAGTATAACTTATAAAGTCGCCGCAAAGCGCGGTTATCCAATTACATTATCTTTCCAAGTAATTCACAGACACTCAGCCTAGCTGAGAAATTGTTTTGCTTGATGGTTAAAACTATAAAGACCATTCCTTACTAAGCAATAGTCTGTTTGCGCAAAACTGGTATGTTTTGCGCAAATCATTTCTTTCACGCAAATTGACTTTCGCGCAAATTGAAGCCAATGAAAATCCGGCAGATCAAAATCGCCCTAGCGCTGCCCGAGTCAAAGCCATGGGGCATTACGCGTTTCTTCAACGGGGCCAACGATTATGCAGCCAAGCAAAAGTGGCTTTTGTCCGCCTGTCCCGTGGATCCCGAAAGCAGCGATGATTTCCCGCTCGATTGGTCCCGTTTAAAATCCTGGCATATCGACGGCGTTATTGTTCACGCGAACACATTCAAACAACTGGAGTTATTCCGCAAATGGCGCGTTCCAATGGTAAACATCGGCGAAGACTTGAATTTTGACTGTCAAATTCCAAGGCTGGCACTGAATAATCAAAGAATTGGCCGTCTGGCCGCCGAACACATGATCGGTTTGGGCCTCAAAAATCTCGCCTATCACGGTGTTCAAGGCCGATGGTATTCGGATGAACGGATGCGGGGATTCAACGAGGCGGCCCGGGAGGCAAATTTGAAAGTCACCACTTTTCTCCTGCCCCACATGACCAGAGATGCGTTATGGAATGAACGATATGAACCCATCAAGCGCTGGCTAAAAAGCCTCCCTTTGCCGACCGGAATTTTTGCTGTTCACGATTTCCGTGCGCTCATTGTCCTGTCTGCCTGCCGTGACATCGGCCTGCGGGTGCCAGAGGACGTGGCTGTGATCGGTACGGACAATAACTTAATGGTCTGTGAATTTACTTCGCCGACCCTGACCAGCGTCTGTGTCAACGCGTATCGGATGGGTTATGAATCAGCCAGATTACTAGGCCACCTGATCCAAGGGGAACCGACACCTGTAGAGCCCGTTTTGATTGATCCATCTGAAGTGATGGCCCGCGCCTCAACCGACGTTCTCCATGCTCACGATTTGGCCGTTAAAGAAGCCATCACATTCATGCAGCAGAATTATTCAAAGTCCTTCACCATGGATGCCGTGGTCGAAGCGACTCACGTCTCCCGCCGGTTATTGGAAATGCGTTTCCGTGCAGAACGAAAAACGTCTCCGGCGACATTTCTTGTTAATCTGCGTCTCCTAAAAGCGAAAGCCATGCTCGCCGACCGTCACCGCAAGTCAACGGAAGAAATCGCCCGGGTCTGCGGCTTCGGCAACGGTAAAAATTTGCGGGCGGCTTTTCGCCGCATACTTAATGTTTCACCGACCAGCTTTACTCAAGATGCAATCTCTCATTGATTACTGGTTCCCCCGATCGGCTGATGGCGTCCGATAAATTTATCGCGACCACAGTCGCATTCGGTAATATTGTGAAAATGTCCCGATGGGTTTTACCGTGGGTAAAGGCAAGCAGAAGATTACCCGGCAAAAGTTTGCCATCCACGACCACTTCCACGCGGCGCCTTCGAGGGAGGGGGGTAGGGTTGCGCACCAAATGCGGGAATGCGTTAACGCATCACTGTCAGCGAAAGGTCGTTTATTAATGAAAAATTCTGGCGAGTGGGGGTCTCATTCGTTTTTAGCGAGTGTTTTTTGATTGCATTGACATTGAATTGTTGACTTAGTTTGATTTTGACCTCACCTTCTCCTCTATAGCGCAATTGTGTAAAATTACAAGGTGACTTGCTTTTTCATTATTCGATCTTATCAAGCCGTCCGCTGCTCGTAATCTTCCAAAGATGGAATTTTCATCAAGGCCCGTTTCGCATAAGCACGATGCACGGCTTTGCTGTTGTGTCCAAGCGCCTCTTGAGCAAATCGTTCAGGATACCCGACGGTTTTCGCGCGTTCTGCCCATGCGTATCGGTAACTGTGCAACGTCACGCCTTGAATGCCGAGTTGTCGGCAGCGTGACTTGAATTCCGTCGCCCGATCCCCTGCCCTGACTTGCGACAGGTACGGAAACAATGGGCCTTCGCCTGGCAAGTCCTTGAACAAATTCAACACCTCTGAACCCAAATGGATCAAAACCGGCACGCCAGTTTTTTTGCGAGTGAAACTCACTGTTCCATTCTGCCAGTCTACGTCCTCACCCTGCAAATTCGCAACGTCGCCCTGGCTGGCGCCCAGATGCCAGCATAGTTGATACAGCGCCTTGCGTTCGGCGTTCACCTCGGCGGCAATGATTTTCTGGTGTTCCTCAAATGTGATGGCGCGCTTCTCCTTGTAATGGATGGCGGGCCATTGCCGGCGCGGGATGACCGCCGTAGGCAGCCAGTTCATGTCCGTTGCAAAGTTGTGAATCTTACGCAAAAAAGCGTTCGTGGACACCTTGCCGACGCGCAACACTGCCAGCAAATGCTCGGCTTGGGTTTCAATCAGGACGCGGTCGCGAATCAAGTTGAACGCCTTGTCCTTGGCGGCGGATACCCAGCGCACCTGCGTCGGACCAGTCTTGATGGCAATGATTTCGTCCATCACATGCTGCCAAGTCCGTTTGGCCGCGAGTGAATCAATTGCCATCAAATAGGCACGGGCGATTTGCAGGTTGATGGCCGGTTGCACATGCGACTCGTTTTTGGCATTAAAAATCCGCTGCGCCGCCCTTTTGTCGCGGGTTTGCAAGCTGGCCTGCTTGCAAGTAACCCGATCTTCAATAAAGAAAATGCCGTTGCTGCGTTGAAACAGACGATAGCGAAGTTTCACGATGTTCCTCATGGTTGATGAGGATACCGGACGCAGAAGTTGAGGGCTTAAACAATAGTAGCCCGTCACGCCAATAATAGTTCCAGAATAGTGCCACAATAGTCATTTTACTGGAGCTTTTACTGGAGGTGAGCCTGCTGGCGATTTGCAAACCCTTGCCGCACACACGGTTCGGATTGGAGGCGAGGGTCGGAATCGAACCGACGGATGAGGCTTTTGCAGAGCCCTGCCTTACCACTTGGCTACCCCGCCTTCGGGGAAAACTCAGACTAAATTATTTTTGGCGCGAAGCAAGTTGAACTTTGATTGAAAATCATCCTCAATCCATGAATCCCAGTTCTTTTCGCCGTGACCAAATTTCCTTCGGCTTAAAAATTCCAGCGGGCGTAATGATCCCGGTCATGAGTTCCGCCGGCGTCACGTCAAAGGCCGGATTCCGCGCCCCGCTCGTCGGATTGGCCACTCGCACATATGCCCGCCCTTGGTTCACTGCCGGATGGTGGCCGTCTGCAAGGACGCCCCAAACTCCGAGAACCTCGCCCGCATCCCGCTCCTCAATCGGGATCTTTAGACCGCTTTTCAAATCCCAATCAATCGTCGAAAGCGGGATGCAAACGTAAAATGGGATTTTGTGCCGGGCAGCCAGTACCGCCTTGGTATAGGTGCCGATTTTGTTCGTCACTTCCCCGGTACGTCCAAGCACGCGGTCGCTGCCAACGATGACCATATCGATCTCCCCGCGCTGCATCAGATGGCCGGCGGTGTTATCGGCGATGATTTGATGCGAAATTTTTTGCTGGGCCAGTTCCCATGCGGTCAGGGTCGCGCCCTGCGAACGCGGGCGGGTTTCGTCACAGAAAACATGAAATTTTTTGCCCTGCGCCTGTGCGGCGTACATCGGTGCGGTCGCGCTGCCGATGTCCACAAATGCCAGCCAGCCGGCGTTGCAATGCGTCAGGATTTTCATCCCGTTCCGGATCAATTTCACGCCGTGTTTTCCGATTTCCTCGCAGTGACGCACGTCCTCGTTCGCAAACTCCTCGGCGGCGGCCAGCGCCAGCGCCTGCTTTTCCGCAACGGTTTCACCGCGGGCCATTTCGCGGCGCACTTTGTTCATGGCGTTCACGGGATCTACCGCCGTCGGTCGCGCATCGGCAAGCGTGCGATAAACCCCGGCGACGTGCGCGGAAAATTTCTTCAAGTTGCGTCCGCGAAACGACCGCGCGCCTTGGGCCAGCCCGTAAGCCGCCGTCGCGCCAATGGCACCGGCGCCGCGCACGACCATGTCCGTGACTGCCCGGGCGGTTTCGCGGAAATTTTTGGTGGCAACGATCTTGAACTCGTGTGGCAGCAGCCGTTGCTCGATGAGCAGCACCGAATTGCTTTTTGCGTCGAAGGTGACGGTCCGGTAATGTCCGGTACGACCGCACAGGGTCACGTTCATTTCTTCAATTCGCGGATTTTTTCACGAAGGTCGTCGAAGAGCGGATGCGCACGGAGTTTTTTCAGGTCGGGGTCCTTGGCCAGCCAGGCAAAATCATTATAGCCGAGTTCCAATGCTTTTTCCAACGCCAGCGCGGCGCGTTCAAATTGGGCAGTGAGCGAATAACTGCACGCGAGATTATAAAAAACGACGGGATTCCCGGGTTCGAGGCGGGCGAGCCGTTCATCGACCTGCAGGCCCTCGGCAAAGCGCCCGCGCGCGGTGTAATGGTCCCCCAGCAATTGGAGGGCATCCACGTATTCCGGGTCACGGCGGATCAGCCCCTCCATAAATTCAATCTTGGCGTCGAGATCGCGCTGGCTGGCGCGGGCCGACTTTTTACGGGGCTGGTTCTTTTCCGACATACAACGGGGAATTTTTTCGAAGCCGCGCCACCAAGTCAAGTTGCAGAACGAAAATTTTTGTCGCACTTGGCGCCGGGTTCAAGCAAAGTTCGGGGCATTATTATGAAATGTTTCGTGACCGGAGCGTCCGGTTTCATCGGTTCGAACCTCGTACACGAGCTGCTTGCGCGCGGGCACCGCGTGAAGGCGTTGCTGCGACCGGGTGCGGACGAACGTGCGCTGCTCGGCCTGAAGTACGAGCGCGTGACGGGCGATGTTCTTGACCGGGATTCGCTGGCACGGGCGATGGATGGCTGCGAATGGTGTTTTCATTGCGCCGCGAGCTACCAGCTTTGGCTGCGCAATTACGCGCCAATGTATCAGGTCAATGTCGAGGGCACGCGCAATGTGTTCGAGACAGCGGGCCGCGCCGGCTGCCAGAAAATCGTCTTTACCAGCACCGTCGGGTGCATCGCTACTCCCAAGAAAAAGGTTGATGGAAAGTTTTTAACTTCCACGGAAATGGACATCGTCCGGGAAGCCGACCTGAAGACCGATTACAAAAGATCAAAGTTTCAAGCCGAGGCGCTGGCGGTGGAAATGTTCCGCAAAAAAGGCCTGCCGATCATCATCGTCAATCCCTCGGCACCCATCGGTCCGAACGACTCGAAGCCGACACCGACCGGACAGTTTATCGTGGATTTTTTGAACCACCGCATGCCGGCCTATATGGACACCGGATTGAACTGGGTTCACGTCCGCGATGTGGCCGTCGGGCACATCCTCGCGGCGGAACGCGGCTCGATCGGTGAGCGTTATATTCTTGGTAATGCCGACGGCAATTGGACGATGCAGGAAACATTGGCCCAACTTGAAAAAATTTCCGGCGTTCGTGCGCCGAAAATGAAAATTCCGCATTGGCTGGCCCTGCGTGTGGCCGAGGCCAATGAAATCTGCTCCTTTATCACCAACATTCCGCCGCGTGTGCCGGTTGCGGGTGTGAAGATGTCGCGCAACAAGATGTGGTTCAACCCCGCCAAAGCCATCCGGCAGCTCGGCCTGCCCCAGACGCCGCCGGAACAGGCTTTTGCCGATGCGGTGAACTGGTTCCGCGCAAACGGCTACGCCAAAAAGTAGAATCAGTTCACGAACGAAGTCTCGTTCGCCTGTAACAGGGCCTGCGCGTATTCCTCCCACGAGGTCAACGGTGCGCGGTTGAACTGGTATTTTTTCGGCGGCGGCTGGCGGACGCCGCCCTTCACCTTGTCGCCCTTTATTTTGTCCCCGCCGTCGGCGAACACCGGGGGCGGATCATCATGGATCGGCGTCTGGTTCACAAAATCCAGGCCGATTTGGATCTCCTCCGGCGCGGGTGGACGTTGATAAATCCGTTCGTATAGGAAATCCAGGCGCGCCGTGTCGTCGTCCTGGTCCACGAACTCCGGCAGGGCCACCAGATGCTTCGCCAGATTTATCACCTGCGGACTGTTCATCAGATACAAGGCCTGCTGCGGAACGGTGGTCTGATGGCGGATACCCGTGACCATGTCCGGCGTGGCGAAATCAAAATTTATCAGAACGTCCGCGATGTTCGCGCGGTCAACCAGGTCGTAAACCGTGCGGCGCGTGGAGTTGGGGTTCTGCCGGAGGTCCACCGGCTTCCCGTATAGATTTGTGTCCAGCAATCCGCCGATGGCCAGCAGCGAATCGCGCAACGGCTCGAATTCCAGCCGCCGGATGTTCGCGCGCCACAGCAGACGGTTCCCGGGATCAATGTCCGCGTAGCGGGGATTTTCTTCGCTGCTCTGTTGATACACGCTGGAGAGCAAAATCAGACGGTGAACTTTTTTGATGCTCCAGCCGTTGGTCATGAAATTCATCGCCAGCCAGTCGAGCAATTCGGGATGGCTCGGCGCCTCGGACATCATGCCGAAATCATCCGGCGTCGGCACGAAGCCCATGCCGAAATGGTGTTCCCAGATACGGTTTATCATCACGCGCGCCGTCATCGGATTGCCCCGGTTCGCGATGGCGAAGGCGAGCTCCAACCGTCCGCTGCCGTTCGTATAGATCGGCGGATTCGGCGGCGAAAGCACGGAAAGGAAATGTCGCGGCACGGTA
>Ga0210388_10000865_pt1 | contig 24048 bp, 14 predicted proteins | sample IncBWC19OmetaG_FD_155485 | JGI IMG/M metagenome (GOLD analysis project Ga0210388, IMG submission 155485) | Forest soil microbial communities from Barre Woods Harvard Forest LTER site, Petersham, Massachusetts, United States - Inc-BW-C-19-O ...
AACGGAAATCACACTAGGAAGGGGAACACCATGGCTGACCTGATCGCCATCGGATATCCAGATGAAGCGACCGCGGAGGAGGCCGCGGACGAGGCACGGCGCCTGGCCGCCGATCTGATCATCCAGCCGGACGCGATCGCGGTGATCGTGCGGGACGAGGACGGCAGCTACCATGTCCACACCACTCATCACGCGGTCGGCGGCGGGGCGGTGTGGGGCATGTTCTGGGGGTTCCTGTTCGGCCTGTTGTTCTTCATCCCCGTCTTCGGGATGGCGGTGGGCGCCGGGATGGGCGCGCTGATGGGCAAGTTCGCCAAGACCAGCATCGACAAGCAGTTCCAGGACCAGGTCCGGGGCATGGTCCAGCCCGGCACGTCGGCGCTGTTCTTGATGGTGGAGAAGGTGACTCCGGACAAGGCCGTCGAGGCGATGAGCAAGTACGGCGGCACGGTGCTGAAGAGCTCCCTGTCCAAAGACGACGAAAAGGAACTCCAGGACGCCCTGCACGGTAGTGGGACGGCTGCGCAGTAGCCCGCATTGGCCCGAATTGGCCGTAACGGGCAAGTCGAGCACGAGGAGGCATGTACTGCAGATCTCTGATGAGCCCGCGCTGGGCTGGACGCTGGTCCTGAGACGTCAGCTAGTTGCTTTCCTGGTCTCGGATGCCGCCGCCTACATCACTGGATCTGAATTCGTGATCGACGGCGGCAACAACCGGGTCGTGTAAAGCCAGCCGGGGTGTCTTAACCTCTCGCCTGTGCGCCGGGTCATGGTCATGTGCTTCGTCGCTGCGGAACAGCCGGACGTCCCATGCCCGGAACGTGATCTTCTCACCAGGTAGATGGCGCTCGCCGCTGAGTATGTCACTCATCGTGCAGGACGGAGAAGCCGTCGCCTCATCCCAGCTCCAGTTATGCAGGACATGCACCCGGGTAGCGGCGCTCGTGTCGGTGCTGGTGGAAACGGTGACTGAGTCGTCGGTGGTCCATCCGCCCACAGCATGCGGTATCAACCACCGCACCAGGTCGGCGGCCAGGTTCTGAGCCGGGACAGTACCGACTACCGTGACCCGGCCCGCACCGGCGGGCTTTGTCGTGACGGCGGCCCAGCGGCCGAGGTGCGGATGCTGATAAGAGGCGAGGACCTCCGCGTCCGAAGCGACGAGCCCTTCGGCGAATCCGGTCGCCGCGCCTCGCAACGAGCCGTGCACCGGCATCGGTGACGGCAGCGTAGTCATCTCCTCGTACCAGACGCCAGCCACGTCGGTGATCCGGGCCGGCGCTCGCTCGGTGCGCGCCCTTCCCTCCCTGTCCCCGTAGCCCGTTCGCGGCCCGACGACGAGGTGCCCTCCTGCCTGCGCGTAGTCGATCAGGAAGTCCAGGTCCTCGTCGGCCGCGGTGTAAAACGCGGCGGCGATCAGCAGGGGATAGCGCGCGGCCGCCTCGGCGGCGTCGTGCTCGGCGCCTCGCGACGGCAGCAGGTGTTGCGGCCGGACGAGCCGCTGCTGCCGCGCGGCATCGAAGATGCCGCGGGAGAAGGCCGCGAGGATGTGCCGGTAGGAGTCGGGGTCGATGAAGGGGTCACCCCGCAGCGGTCCCTGCGTCGACAGCGCGAACTTGCTGTCGGAGTCGTAAAGCACCGCGATGTCGTAGTCGGGTTCGGCCGTGGCGAAGGCACCGCCGGCCTCGCGCAGCTCCTGGCCGATCCGTGCGATCTCGTGGTAGGCGCGGCCAGGGATGCCGCTGTGCGGAAGCACGCCGCCCCAGTACATCTCGGTGCCGAACGGAAGGGTGTTCCAGTGCCAGTACTCGATGAGCCGCGCCCCGCGCGCGATAAGCAGCCAGGCCAGCTGGCGCCATTGACCGTCATAGGGCGACTCGTTCATGGCGGAGAGGCCGATCGAGCCGGCGTTGGTCTCGGTGACCAGAAACGGGGCCTGCTTGGAGGAGTACATGAGGTCCGCGAGCTGGGTGACCGCCCACGGCCCGCGGACGACCCAGCCCATCGGGCCGCTTGAGCGCGGCAGTGTATTCGGGTGGGCGAGCGAGTCCTGCATCTCGTAATACGCGTTGCCGGACGCCACATCCAGGGCCTGGCTCAGCTCGGCGTCCGCTATGCCGGGCTGCTCGTAGGAGATGCACGTGGTGACGAACCCGCGCCCGCCGGTGACTTCGCGGACGATGCCGGCCTGCCAGCCGATGAACTCGGTGACTAGTTCGGCCTGGAAGCGCCGCCAGGCCAAGTCGTACTGCGGCTGGAAGTTGCCCTCCGGGCGCCACAGATCGCTCCATCGCGACAGCCGGTGCGACCAGTACGTCAGGCCCCACTCCGCGTTGAGTCGGTCGACGGTGCCGTAGCGGCGGCGCAGCCAGTCCACGAACTTCTCGAAGACGTCGGCGTTATAGAGCAGCCGGAGGCCGGGTTCGTTATCGACCTGGTAGCCGGTTATGGCCGGGTGATCCCGGTAACGGCCTACCACTTGCCGGATCACGCGCTCGGCGTGGAACCGGTAGGCCGCGTGCGCGAAGTTCACCTCCTGTCGTGCGCCCCAGCCGATCCGATGCCCCGAAGCCGTCTCGGCGGCGATCTCGGGATAGCGACGGGCCAGCCACATCGGGATGGCGTAGGTCGGCGTACCCAGGATCACCCCGATGTCGTGCCGATGGGCCGCGTCAAGGACCGGCTCGAGCCAGTCAAGCTCAAACCGTCCGTCCTCCGGTTCCCAGGTCGACCAGACCGACTCGCCCACCCGGATCACCGAGAAGCCGGCCTTCACCATCAGCTCGAAGTCGGCCTCCAGGTCGGGGCGGTGCTGGTACTCGGCGTAGTACGCGGCGCCGAAGCCGATCCGGTCCATCAGGCCTCGGCGCCTCGGTACCGGAAGCCGGCGAAGCTGACCGTGCCCGCGGATGCGTACAGCCCGATAACCCGGCCGGTGAAGGACGCGCACGTCTCCGCCGTCCAGTAGCGCCCGTCGAGTTCGGCGATCAGCGTGCCGGCGGCCAGCAGGCGGATGCGGTCACCACCCATCGCCGCGAAGTTGAGGCCTGCCGACGGCAGGATCATCTCCATGCAAAGCTCGACGTCGGCGGCCGGGACGGTGGCCTGCCAGCTCTGCGCCAGGCCCGCGACTTGAGCCCGGGCGGTGACGACCGTGCCGCGCACCTCGAGACAGATCCAGTGCTCCTCGTCATAACGCGCGGCGAGTCCGCCCGCCCCCCTGGAGGCGTCGACGGTGGTGGACACCGTGGCGGTCAGGTGCCGCTGGCGGCGGCCGACGAACTGCGGGCGCGGGTCGTCCAGCCCGGCATGGCCGGTGATCGCCAGCCGGCCGTCCACGACCGACGCCACCGACCCGGGTGTCGTGCGGACCGCCAGCCAGCCCAGGTCCTCCAGCGCGGACGGGTCGGCGAAGTCGAAGATCTCCTCGTCGACGGCGTCACGCGGAGCCAGCCGCACCGGTCCCGGCTGCGGCCACCCGTCGGCCCAGGAGACCGGCGTGATGAAGGTTTCCCGTCCCAGCGGTGAGAACGACTGGGTTAGGCCGAGCGGGCGCACACCGAGAAGGACCAGCGCCGTGCCGCCGGCCGGCGTGTCGACCAGGTCAGCGTGCCCGGTGTTCTGGATCGGGCGGGACGTGCTGCGCGCGCTGAGCACCGGATTGGCCGGGTGCCCCTCGAACGGGCCCTCCGGGGAGGGTCCCCGGGCGACGCTGACACTGTGCCCGCGCTCGGTGCCGCCCTCGGCGATCAGCAGGTACCAGTAGTCGCCGCGGTGGTACAGGTGCGGCGCCTCGGGGAACTTGAGCCCGGTGCCTGACCACAGTGAGCGCGGCGTCTCGAGCGCCTTGCCGGCGGCGAGGTCGGCCCGGACCTGCTGGATGCCCAGGTGCTGCCCCATCTGCTCGCCGCTCGTGTACAGCCCGGAGAAGGTGACGTAAGCCGTGCCGTCGTCGTCCCACGAAAGGTCCGGGTCGATGCCGTCGACGCCCTCGATGGTGATGCCGTCGCTCCACGGGCCGGCCGGGTCGGTCGCGGTGAACACGACGCATCCGCGCGGGCTCATCGCGATGGTGACGATGACGTAGAAGACGCCGTCGCGGTACCGGATGGTCGGCGCCCAGACGCCGCCGCCGGTGGCCACGTCGTCCACTCCGGCCTGCTCGGGCCGGGTCGCCACGTTGCCGATGTGCGTCCAGGTGACCAGGTCGGTACTGCGGTAGACCGGTATCCCGGGCAGGTACTCAAAGGTCGAGGTGACCAGGTAGTACACGCCGTCGGCCAGGACGACGCTCGGATCCGGGCTGAAGCCGGGGATCAGCGGGTTCGGGAACGTCATGTGAGCTCCACCTTCGCGGTCAGCGGCAGGTCGACCGCGGAGGTACCGACCCGGAGCTGGTAGACGCCGGGCTCGTAACGCCAGCCGTCCTGCCAGTAGGCCAGCAGCCGGGTCGGCACGCTGACCTGCACCTGTGCCCTCTCCCCGGCGGGTACGCGCACGGGCGCGAAGCCGACCAGCCAACGCACCGGGCGGTCGACCGCGGAGTTCGGACGTTCCGCGTAGATCTGCACGACCTGCTTGCCGTCGCGCTCGCCACTGTTCTCGACTTCGACGATCACGGGCCAGGACTCCCCGGCGGCGACCGAGGCGGGAGCGTGGACGCCGACGAGGGCGATGTCGCTGTAGCCCTGGCCGCTGCCGAACCAGTACGCCGGTGCGGCGTCCTGCTTGAGCCAGGCCCGGTAGCCGATATGGATCCCCTCGGCGTAATCCAGCGCACCGTTTACCGGCGCGGTGGACAGTACCGGCACGTCGGCGTCGGCCGCGGGCCAGGTGGTGGGCAGCCGCCCGCCCGGCTCGGCCACGCCGAGCAGCACGTCGGCGACGGCGTGGCCGAATTCCTGCCCGCCGAAGTAGCCGACGAGCACCGCTGCGACCTGACCCCGCCAGGGCATCAGCACGGGGGACCCCGCGTTGACCAGCACCACCGTACGCGGGTTGGCGGCCGCTACGGCGCGGACCAGGTCGTCCTGGCGGCCGGGCAACGCGAGCGACGTGCGGTCATAACCCTCGGATTCCACGGCGGAGTTGGTGCCGACCACGACCAGCGCGACGTCGGCCTCGGCGGCCGCCTCCGCGGCGGCCGCGATGAGCGCGCCGGAATCCACGGCCGCCGGCTCGGTGCCGAAGCGCAGCCACAGCAGCTCCGCCAGCGGTCCGGCGCGGCCCGTCAGGTCGTACTCGAAGCGCAGCTCCGCCGGCTTCCCCGCGGTGAGGTTGACCTCCGCGGCGGCCGTCGGGGGGGCCATAAGCGCGGCGCCGAGGTCGGAATGCTCGGATTCGGCGATCTCGTCGACGATGAGCTCGCCGTCGAGGTATACCTTGCCGTGCCCGACCGCGGCGAAGCCGACGCGGACCGGGCCCGACTCGGCCGGAGTGAAGCGTGTCGTCAGTTCCACCGTGGCCGACCGGCTAATCGGGGCGTCTCCGCCGAACCAGACCAGCGCGCTCGAGCGGCGGTCCTCGCCGAACACCTCGGTGCCATCCGCGTCCAGGAACCGGACCCGCAGGCCGGGGCTGCCCGTGACCGGGTTGGTCATCTGCGCCAGCGGCAGCTCGGCCACGCCTTCCTGGACGACGGCACCGCGCGAGTAGGTAACGTCCACGCCGGGCAGCGCGGCGCGCAGGCCGTCCAGCGGCGAGATGGTGTACTCCGGCATGACGGTGGCGCTGCCGCCGCCCTGCGTGCGGGCGTTGGCCGCGTTGTCACCGATCACCGCGACCGAGCGCAGGCTGGACGGGTCCCACGGCAGCTCGCCGCGGTTCTCCAGCAGCACGGTGCCCTCGATGGCAGCGTGCCGGGCGAAGGCGATACCGTCCTCAACCCAGACCGGCTCGGCGGCCGGGAACCCGTCGAGCGCACCGACCCGGCACGCCAGGGTGAGAATACGAGCCACCTTGCGGTCCACGACCGCCTCGGGAATCTCCCCGGAGCGGATGGCCCGCACCAGCGCCTCGCCCCACGGTCCATCCGGGCCGGGCATGACCAGGTCCTGCGAGGCTGTGGCGCTCTTCAGCGACCGGACGGCGGTCCAATCGCTGATCACGACGCCGTCGAAGCCCCACTCGCTGTTCAGCGGTGTCTCCAGCAGGTCGTTTTCGGTCGCGGTGGTGCCGTTGACCGAGTTGTAGGAGCTCATGACGAGCCACGCGTGAGCTTCTGTCACCGCCTTCTCGAACGCGAGCAGGTACAGCTCGCGAAGAGCGCGGTCGCTGACCCGGACGTCCACGGTGAAGCGGTCGGTCTCGGAGTCGTTGGCCACGTAGTGCTTCGGTGTGGCGCCGACGCCGTTATCCTGCACGCCGGTCACGTAGGCGGCGGCGAGGTCGGCGGTGAGCACCGGGTCCTCGCTGAACGCCTCGAAATGCCGGCCGCCGAGCGGGGAGCGGTGCAAGTTGATGGTCGGGCCGAGCACGACGTCGACGCCCTTGCGGCGGGCCTCCACCGCGGCCGCGGCGCCGTAGCGCCGTGCGATGTCCGGATCCCAGGAAGACGCGAGCGCGGTGGCGGACGGGAGGTTGAGCGACGGATCGCGCTCGTCCCAGGTCTCGCCGCGGATGCCAGACGGACCGTCGGAGACGAGAATGCGGCGCAGCCCGATCTTCTCGATCGGCCAGGTGGTCCAGAAATCGCGGCCCGTGAGCAGCTGGACCTTCTCTTCCACGGTGAGCGCCGCGAGCGCTCCGGCGATCTTCGAGTCGCTGGTGAGGGCAGTCATGAAACGGTTTCTCCTAGTTTGGTGCTCATCGCAGGAATCCGGGGGTGACCCCGGAGTCGACGGGTATGTGCAGCCCGGTGGTCACGGACAAGTCCCCGGCGGTCAGCGCGAAGACCGCGGCGGCGACGTGCTCGGGCAGCACCTCCTTTTTCAGCAGGGTGCGCTGGGCGTAGTAGGCGCCCAGGTCGTCCTCGGCCACGCCGTAGACCGCGGCCCGCCGGGCGCCCCAGCCGCCGGCGAAGATGCCTGAGCCGCGGACCACGCCGTCCGGGTTGATGCCGTTGACCCGGATCTGGTCCCCGCCCAGCTCGGCGGCCAGCAGCCGGACCTGATGCGCCTGGTCGGCCTTGGCCGCGCCGTAGGCCAGGTTGTCCGGCCCGGCGGCCACGCTGTTCTTGCTGCAGATGTAGACGATGTCCCCGCCCAGGCCCTGGGCCCGCATGGCCCGGGCCGTCTCCCGGGAGACCAGGAACGACCCGCGCGCCATCACGTCGTGCTGGAGGTTCCAGTCCGCCACGGTCGTCTCGGTCAGCGGCTTGGAGATGGACAGCCCGGCGTTGTTGACCACCAGGTCCACCCCGCCGAAGGCCAGCCCGGCTGCGGCCACCGCCGCCGCCACCTGCTCCTCCTCGGTCACGTCGGCGGTGAACGGCACCGCGACGTCGGCGTTGCCGAGCTCGGCCGCGACCGCCGCCGCGCGGCCGGCGTCCCGGTCGGCCACCACGACGCAGGCGCCCTCGGCGGCCAGCCGCCGGGCGATGGCCCGGCCGATCCCGGACCCGGCCCCGGTGACCAGGGCGATCCGGGTCGCGAGCGGCTTGGGCGGGGGCATGCGCCGGAGCTTGGCCTCCTCCAGCGCCCAGTACTCGATCCGGAACTTCTCCGCCTCGCCGATGGGCGCATACGCAGAGATCGCCTCGGCGCCGCGCATCACGTTGACCGCGTTGACGTAGAACTCCCCGGCCACCCGGGCGGCCTGCTTGGCCGTCCCGTAGCTGAACATGCCGATGCCGGGGACCAGCACGATGGCCGGGTCCGCGCCCCGCATCGGCGGCGAATCGGGCCCGGCGTGCCGCTGGTAGTACGCGGCGTAGTCCGCCCGGTAGGCCGCGTGCAGCTCCCGCAGCCGGGCCACCACGTCCTCCAGAGGGGCGGCCGGCGGCAGGTCCAGCACCATCGGGCGCACCTTGGTGCGCAGGAAATGGTCGGGGCATGACGTGCCCAGCGCGGCCAGCCGCGGGTGCTCGGCGCGGGAGATGAAGTCCAGTACCACCTCGGCGTCGGTGTAGTGGCCGACCTGCGGCCGGTCGGTGCAGGCCAGCCCGCGGATGAACGGCGCCAGTTCGGCGGCCCGGGCCAGCCGCCCGGCCTCAGGCAGCGGCTCGTACCCGGCGATGACCGGGCCGAACGGCTCCGGCCGGGCGCGCGCGGCGATGAACTCCGCGGCGGTCCGGATGATCTCTAGCGACCGGGTCTCGCACTCGGCGCTGGTCTGGCCCCACGCGGTGATGCCGTGCCCGCCCAGCACCACCCCGATCGCCTGCGGGTTCGCCGCGGCGATCGCCGCGATGTCCAGGCCGAGCTGAAAGCCCGGCCGCCGCCACGGCACCCACGCCACCCGGTCCCCGAAGCACTCGGCGGTCAGCTTCTCCCCGTCCGCCGCGGTCGCCAGCGCGATCCCGGAGTCCGGATGCAGATGGTCCACGTGTGGCGCGTTGACCAGCCCGTGCATCGCGGTGTCGATCGACGGCGCTGCCCCGCCCCGGCCATGCAGGCAGAAATCGAACGCCGTCACCATCTCGTCCTCCCGGTCCACCCCGGGATAGACGTCGGCCAGCGCGCGCAGCCGGTCAAGGCGCAGCACCGCCAGGCCCGCCTGCCGCAGCGTGCCCAGGTCACCGCCCGAGCCCTTGACCCACAGCAACTCGACGTCCTGGCCGGTCACCGGGTCGACCGCGGTGCCCTTGGCCGAGGTGTTACCCCCGGCATAGTTCGTGTTCCGCGGATCGGCGCCGAGCCGGTTCGACCGCGCGATCAGTTCCCCGGTGATGGTCAAGCTCCCCACCCTGCCTGCTGGCCACCGATCCGCTCGGCGGCGATCTTTTCCGCGTAGCCGGAGGCGGCGTAGGCCGCCATCGGGTCCGGGTCCAGGCCCTGCTCGGTGCGCATCTCGGCCAGAAGCGGCCGAACGTCGGTGTTGTAGGCATCCATCAGCACACCGTGCGCGCCGAGTACGTCACCGGCGCACTGGGCCTCCTGCAGTGCGCCGCGGTCGACGAGCAGGGCCTTGGCCGTGGCCTCCTGGACGTTCATCACCGAGCGGATCTGGCCCGGGATCTTCGGCTCGATGTTGTGGCACTGGTCCAGCATGAAGGTGACCCGCGCCTCCGGATCCAGCGCGTCCGCCGCGACGATTTCGTTCATGATCCGGAACAGCTGGAACGGGTCGGCCGATCCCACCATCAGGTCGTCGTCGGCGTAGTTGCGCGAGTTGAAGTCGAACGCCCCGAGCCGACCCGCCCGCAGCAGCTGCATGACGATGAACTCGATGTTGGTGCCGGGCGCGTGGTGACCGGTGTCCAGCACCACGTGGGCCTGCTCTCCGAGCGCCAGGCAGTGCAGCAGCGACGTCCCCCAGTCCGGAATGTCCATCGCGTAGAAGTACGGCTCGAAGAACTTGTATTCGACCAGCAGCCGGTGCTGCGCGCCGAGCAGCCCGTAGATTTCGGCTAGCGACTCGGCCAGGCGGTCCTGCCGGGCGCGCAGGTCGTCCTGGCCTGGATAGTTGGTGCCGTCCGGGAGCCACAGCTTCAGGTCGGCCGATCCGGTCTGCCGCATCACCTCCACGCACTCGGCGTGATGCGCGATCGCTTTTTTCCGCACCGCCCTGTCCGGATGAGTCAGGGAGCCGAGCCGGTAGTCATCGTCCTGGAACAGGTTGGAGTTGATCGCGCCGATCCGCACGCCGAGGTCGGCCCCGTGCGTGGCCAGCTGGGCATAGTCGTCGACGCGGTCCCACGGGATATGCAGCGCGACCGAAGGCGCGACGCCGGTGTACTTGTGCACCTCGGCGGCGTCGGCGATCTTCTCGTACGGATCACGCGGCACGCCCGGCTGGGCGAACACCTTGAACCGTGTCCCGGAGTTGCCGAAGGCCCACGATGGCAGCTCGATCTCCTGCTCGCGGAGGACGCTCTTGACACCCTCACGATCCATTGTGCCGAACCTGCTTTCTCAGCTATCGGTGGCGGGGTTATCGCGCGTGACAATCATCTGTCACCTCTACGGATGCGCTCAGCCGCACGTCGGCAGAGGATGCCCCGATGAGAACCTCGTAGCTGCCGGGGTGGATAGTCCACCCGGCCGGGTCGCTCCAGGCCGCGAGGTCCGCGGGAGTCAGCGTGAACGTCACGACGCGCCGCTCCTCGGCTCCTAGGTGCACTCGCTGAAATCCCTTCAGCTGGAGCGGCGGCTCCGCGGCCTGATCTGGGAACCGCAGGTAGAGCTGAGCAACTTCATGGCCAGGGCGCGGCGAGTCGTTCACGATGGCGAAACTCAGGCGAATCTCATCGGGTCCCGGTCGCTGGACCTTTAGGTTTTCGTAAGCGAACCGGGCGAAGGACAACCCATGCCCAAAAGGAAACGATGGCTGCTGGTTATTCGCGGCGAAGAATCGGTACCCGACCAGGATGTCCTCGGTGTAAGTAGCCACGCCATCGATTCCCGGGTATTGCTCGACGGTCTGGACTGGCCCCTGGCCGGCGTGGGCTGGGAAGGTGACGGGCAGCCGGCCACCTGGGTCTTCATCGCCGAACAGCACGCGGGCGAGCGCGGTGCCGAACTGCTCACCCGGGTACCAGACCTGCAGAACAGCCGCGACCTCATCCAGCCATGGCATCAACACCGGACCCGGCGTATTGAGCACGACGACGGTCCGCGGATTATTGTGCGCTACCGCTGTGATGAGTCGGTCCTGATCGCCGGGCAGCGCAAGCGACTGCCGGTCCATCCCCTCCCCGGACGCCTCGTTGACGATCACGACGGCTGCGTCACATCGAGCCGCCAGGGCCGCGGCGTCGTCGATCAGGCTGTCCGGCGGCTGCCAGCCGAGCCGGACCTCGGGCCGCAGCCCGAACTGCTCTACGGCGAGCGCCGGCCCCGTCTCATACTCGACCCGGATGGTCACGGGCTGGCCTGCGACTAGGGGGATGACGGCTTGCAGAGCGTAGGACGGCCCGTCGATCATGCGGATCGCCTCGCGCGCCGCTGCCGCTACCAGCGCACCGTCAAGATAGAGCGAGCTCTTGCCGGCCACAGCAAGACTGAACCGGTGGTGGCCGTCTTGCGCCGGTGTCAGCACGGTCGTCCAGGTGGCACGCCATTGTGGTCCGAAGCCAGCCGGCGGTTCTGTCACTTCGATGCCAGGCTCTATCCGGGTGACGCGCTTCCCAGGCCTCTCTGCGGGGCCGTCGACATACTCGGCCAGGACACCTGGGCCGGCCGAGGCCAGGGGAGTGGACAGAAGGGCTGGCGGGATCCCCGGCAGCGGCGTATCACCCCAGGACCCTTGAGCATGCTCGACTCGGATGCGGCTTCCTGCACGCTGCCTGATCCCGGCTAGGGGCGTAACCACCCGGTGCGGGTGGAGTTTCACGCTCGGCGATCCGCCCATCACGTAGATGGCGTCCAGTCCCGCAGGACCAATGACGGCCAGGGTTCTCGGGTCTTCCCCGAGTGGGAGCGTCCCTGCCTTGTTGACGAGCAGGACGCTCCCCGCGACTGCAACGTCCGCGGCCAGTTTGAGGCTCTCGGCGGCTGGGGGGCCAGGGACCGCGGCCGGCCGGTCGATGAGACCGTGCGTGACCATCGTGCTGACCATTCGGGTGACCACATCGTCAAGCCTGTCCTGGCCGATCCGTCCGCTGGTGAAGTCTTCTGGCCTGCGCCCCTCGGCGTCGTCCAGCCCCGGGAGGTCAAGGCCAGCCCGTGTGGCCGCCAGCGGATCGCGCACCGCCATCATGAAATCAGGGGCGACGAATCCTCCCCATCCCCATTGGTCTTTCAGCGTGGCCAGCAAGGCGGGGTTCTGGCAGGCGTAGCAGCCGTTGACCTGGTTGTAGGAACCCATGACGGACCCGGCACCAGCGTCCACGAGAGCACGCCGGAACGGCGGAAAGTAGATCTCTTCCAGAGCCCGGCGGGAGACGTGGATGTCCACCGCTGGCCCGCGGTCCGATGGCGGCCAGCCGGATCCGGTCCTGCCGGTCTCGAAGTTATTGACCACGAAGTGCTTGACCATGGCCACAACGTTCCTTTGGACTCCCCGGACGTACGCTGCTCCCAGGATGCCGGTGAGATACGGGTCTTCCCCGAACGCCTCGGCCTGCCGCCCGCCCAGCGGCGTGCGCGCGATGTCCAGCGCCGGTCCGAGCAGGACATTGTGGCCGGCTGAACGGGTTTCCTGACCGACCGCGGACCCGAACCGGTACGCCAGCTGTTCGTCGAAAGCCGCCGCGAGCGACACGCACGCAGGGAAGACAGTCGCGTCGTCGGCAACCCGGACTCCATTACCTCCGTCGGTAAAACTCAGCGCCGGCAACCCGAGGTGCGCCACCGCGGCGAAATCAGCACACGCGAGCGCGACCTTGTCCTCCAGGCTCATCTTCGCGACGATGTCGCCGGCCCGATCGACGTCATTCATGGCAGCTCTCCTGACTTCCTGCGGCGGTGCACGGGGACGGTGATGGTTTGCTTGCCGGACACCAGTTCTCGATCCGGCTGGCCCGGTAGCCGGATCACGCCGGTAACGCCGGCTGGAACGGCGGCCTCGACGGTCAGGTCCTGCTCGGTTTGGCGCCAGTGCACCTCGATGAGGCCGCGAACCGTCTCCAGCCTCGCGGTAGCCCAAGTCAGCCCGCCGCCTGGCTGCGGCGCGATGAGCACTCCTCCGTAGCCGGGATCGAGCGGCGCGATCCCGCCGACGGTGCGGTGGATCCAGTCCGCGACGGCACCCAGCGCGTAGTGGTTGAAACTGGTCATCTGTCCTGGGTTGACGGTGCCGTCGGGCAGCATGGCGTCCCAGCGTTCCCAGATCGTGGTGGCACCCATCGTGACCGAATACAGCCATGAGGGACAGCCTCGCTCGAGCAGCAGCCGGTAGGCGTCGTCTAGGTGACCGGTCTGAGAGAGGGCGTCGGTGACGTACGGCGTGCCGGCGAACCCGGTTGAGATCCGGTAGTCGTTCTCCGTGACGAGCGCCGAAAGCCGGTCACCGGCCCGTGCCGTCATGAGGTCGTCGAGCAGGCCGAAAACGATAGCCAGCGCGTAGACCGTGGCGCAGTCGCTTTGGATCGTCGCGTTCTCCTCGACGTAGTGCTGGCTAAAGGCGGCCCGCACTCGTCCCGCCACCAGGCGGAAGTGCCGGGCATCGTCAGCTTTGCCCAACAGCTCTGCGGTGTCCGCGACGGTCCGCGCGGTCCGGTAGAAGCAGGCGGTGGCGACGACGTGGCTGTCGGCTTTTGCCTTGAAGGGTTCGCCCGGCGGAGCCTGAGGATCGAGCCAGTCTCCCAGCTGAAGGCCGGTGTCCCAGAGGCCGGTCGGCGAGAGTAGCGACTCCACCCGCCGGGCATGGGCGATCATGGAGGCGTACTGGTCCTCCAGGACAGTGCGGTCGCCATAGGCTTGCCACAGCGCCCAGGGAACCCATACTGCAGCGTCACTCCACATCGCGACGGTGGCCGGACGGGGGAAACTAGTCCGGTGCGTCTCGTACTTCAGCACGTCCGGGACGACGAGCGGCACGACGCCATCTTCCGCCCGCTGTTCAGCGGCGAGGTCGCGAAGCCAGTCACGCAAGAACGCGTCCACGTCGTAGAGGAAGGCAGCGGATGGCGCGAAGACGGCGAGATCGCCGGTCCAGCCGAGGCGCTCGTCGCGCTGCGGGCAGTCGGTCGGCACGTCAAGGAAGTTGCCGCGCATCCCCCACGTCACATTCGTGTGCAGCTGGTTGACCATCGGGTCTGAGCATTCGAAATGACCGGTACGCCGCAGGTCGGAGTGGACGACAACCGCTTCCAACGCGCTCGGGGTCAGCTCTGTCGGCCAGCCGCTGATCTCGGCGTAACGGAAGCCGTGGTAGGTCTTGGTGGGCTCGAAGTGGTCCTCGCCGCCGCTAAGGATGAACCGGTCAGTGGCCTTGGCGCTGCGAAGTGGCCGCACGTCAAGCTCGCCGTGCTCGAGCACCTCGCCATGACGGACGATGATCTCGGTCCCGGCCTCACCCTTGATGGTGAAGCGCAGCCAGCCGACGAGGTTCTGCCCGAAGTCCACGAGCGTGCGACCCGACGGCGCCGACCAGATCTTTACCGGCCGGAGGGCGTCGTGGCGGACGACGGGCGGCCCGATATACGGCGTGAGGCGGCTGGTATCAAACTCCAGCGTTTCGACGCCGCCCCAGCCCGGCGGCGCCGCTCCCGGGTGCATCCACGTGCCGTCGGCCAGCCGGGCGTCGATAGTCTGCCCGTCGTACAGGTCGTTCGCCAGCGTCGCGGACGGCCCGGCCCGCCACGCCTCGTCGGTGATCACCAGCTGCCGGTGACCATCGGCGTAAGCCACCTCCAGCTGGGCGATGACCGCGAGGCGGTCACCGTAGAGGGCGCGGTTTCCGTTCCACCCAAGGCGCCCGCGGCTCCAGCCATTGCCCAGGGAAATGCCCAGTACCGTGGTCGGCCGCAGAAGGTCCGTCACGTCATATGTCCGGTACCTCAGCCGCCACTCGTAGCTGCTCCAACCTGGGCTCAGCACGTCATGACCGGCGGCGCGGCCGTTCAGGTAGGCCTCGAAGACACCCAGGCTGCTCACCGCCAGCTCCGCGCCCACCACGGCCCCATGGCCGTCGTCCAGCGCGAACTCCGCGCGCAGCAGCGGTGCGCCCGCGAAGTCATCAACAGGCGAGATCATGGCGGCTGACCACTGCAAAGACACGACTTGGCCTCCGTGGGCTGGTACGGCATAGACAGGGGGGTTTTGGCTCGGCTTTCTCCGTAATGAGCCGGACAGCCATGAACTCACGCCCGGGCAAATCAATCCTGAAGGTCCCTGTGAAGATGCCTGGCTGGCGGACAATCGTCATATTCCATGTATCAATGACGTCGACGAGCCATCGGCTTTCCTGCGGCGTCGTGACGTCACGGTATCGAGGCCGTCCAAAGCCGAAGTACGCAATCCGGTAATCCTCAGTGCCGCCCCATCTGACGTCCCAGTCGCTGGGCAACGGCTCAAGGATGCCGTCAGGTGCATCTTTGATGATCTCAAGCAAGAATCGGATGCGCTCCGGTGAGTCTCCCACCAGGGCACCGCCCTTGGACCACCACAGCTCCTCGCGCTCATTGAGGTACGTCTCGCCGTGTCCGACGTACCCGCCGCGTATGGCGCCTTCCCAAAAACGGCGCACGAGTTCTTGGCCGCTGATATTACCCCAGCCCTGATCAAGATCTCCTTCGTAGCCGCATTCGTCGATGACGACAGGCTTGGCGTATTCCTCCCGCCATTCGCTGGTGTTCTCCGACGTGCGGTACGCATCAATCCGCTGGATGCTGCAGTGAGTGATCCACGGGCCGACGTGATCGTAGAAGCCGTGGCAGTTATGGATCGAGGTGAGGTGGCCCACGTGATCGTTCGTGCGTACGACCGCGGCCAGCCGTTCCCAGTCCTCGGTCGTCTTCGACGGCAGCAGATCGTACTCATTGGCCATCGCCCACCAGACGGAGCGGTGAGCGCCCAGCCGCCGGACGAGGTACTGGACATACCTGTCGTCAGCCGTTTTGGGCATCGCGGAGAATCCCCAGCGGTCGTACGGGTGAAACAGGATCAGGTCGGTCTGGATTCCTAGCTCGGCAAGTTGATCGATGCGCATCTCAAGGTGGCGGAAAAACTGCGGGTCAAAACGAGTGAAGTCCCAATCCCCCTTGCTGTCCCGGGCAAACGGGTACCTTTCGGGCTCGTTCGTGTTGAAGAGGTACGACTTCGGGAACACGCACATCCGAAGCTTGCGGAAAGGCGAGCTGGCCAGGGTCGCGAGCGTGCGCTCCTGCAGGGCCGTGGGCTGGTGGGTCCAGGCGTAGGCCGTGGTGCCGAAAGGCAGGAACCGGGTGCCGTCCCGGTAGGCGAAGTGAAAACGGTCTGCCACTCCGACCGGGCCGTGGTTCTCCGGCCCGGGTGACCTTACCTCAAAGGCGCCTCGCAGGCCGTCCAGCGATCGGGCGGTCGACGTCGTGACGTATGTCCAGGTCCCGGCGCTGGGCGCCTGAAATCGTATCCGGTATGCTCCCTCGCCGTCATAAAAACCGCCCACTGATATGTGACGGTCAGCCTCGCTGGTGAATTCGGCCGAGAGTTCGACGTCAACGAACGGGTTCCCGTGGGACGGCCCTTCGATGGTCAATTCGGTGACACTCCACTGCTCCGCAAGGCCTACGACGCTGATCCGCGCGGAACTGCGGCCGACATCCTCCGTCTCATAGTCGAGCGCCGGCTTGATGAGGGGCGTCTCGGCCCGGCTCGGCGGACTGCCCTCTAGCACGGAGAGTTCGTGCCACATCCTTTCGAGTTCGGCTGGGTCTGACGGTGCCGCGCTGCCCTGCTCGACGACCATGCGGATGGGAAGGAATCCCATGTGCTCGACCACTGGCGAGTTCGTCACTGCGGGAACGTACCTGGCCACGATGCCGCGCGCGATCGCGTCAGAAAGGATGTCCCTCACTCGGGCTTCTTTCCCGTATCCCAATCAATCCACCTGCTTCGCCAGCGGCCGGACGGGGACTAGCTGGCCACGAATTGCACGCTTTGCTGGACGGCGAGGAAGGCTCGCCGTTCGCTTCGGCGCTTTTCCTGCCGGACGGGGTCGGGAACCGGGGCGGCCAGCAGCAGCCGCTGGGTATAGGGATTGCTCGGGTGAGTCGTGACTTGGTCTCCGTCGCCGTATTCGACAATCTCGCCGTGGTACATCACGGCGACCCGGTGGCTGATATTCCTCACCACGGCCAGGTCGTGCGAGATGAACAGGTACGCCACGCCCGTGGTGTCCTGTATCTCCTTGAACAGGTCGAGCACACGCGCCTGCGTGGACAGGTCCAGCGCCGAGACAGGCTCGTCGCACACGATGAACTCCGGCGATAGGGCCAGGGCCCGGGCGATGGCGATGCGCTGGCGCTGGCCGCCGCTGAACTCGCGGGGCAGCCGGCCGAGCGCATCGCGCGGAAGCTTGACCTGGTCGAGCAGGTTGCGCACTCGCGCCGTCGCGTCGCTCTTCGGCATCTTGCGGACCGTGAGCGGCTCGGTGAGGGTCTGCTCGATGGTCAGCGACGGGTTGAGGGAAGAGTAGGGATCCTGGAAGACGACCTGGATCTCGCTGGACAAGGCCCGCCGCTCGCGCCGCGGCAGGGAGCCGATCTCGCGCCCCTTGAACTTGATGCTCCCGCCGGTGACGGGCGCGAGCCCCAGGACGGCCCGGCCGAGAGTCGTCTTCCCCGAGCCGGATTCACCCACCAGTCCGACGGTCTCGCCGGGACGGATATCGACGGAGACACCTTTGAGCGCACGGAAGGCGTGCCTTCGGACGCCCTTCGACGGGTATTCGACGATCAGATCGTCGACGACAATGAGGGGTTCGGGCATGTCGGCTCGCTCCTTCGACGTCATCAGGGTCGGGTTTCTGCGTAGGGACCGCGGGCTTGGCTTTCGTCCAAGATCGCGTCGAACAGAGACCTGGTGTAGGGATGCTGCGGGGCAGCGAAGACGGAGCGCGCCGGCCCCGTTTCCACGATCCGCCCCTTCTGCATGACCGATACCCGGTCGCAGAGGTCGGCGACTACCCCGAAGTTGTGCGTGACGATGAGGATGGTCACGCCGAGCTCTCGCTGAAGTTCGCGCAGGAGATCGAGGATCTCGGCCTGGATGGTGACGTCGAGGGCCGTGGTGGGCTCGTCCGCGATGATGAGGTCCGGTTCGCACGATACGGCGCCGGCGATCAGAACGCGCTGCGCCATGCCGCCGGACAGCTCGTGCGGGTAGGAGGCGAAGGTCCGCTCGGGGTTGGGGATGCCGACTTGCCCGAGCAACTTCAGCGCCCTGGCTTTGGCCTCACTCTTCGACACGCCGAGCTTAATCCGCATGGGCTCGGTCAGCTGGGTGCCGATAGTGAACGACGGGTCGAGGTTGGACATTGGTTCCTGAGGGATGTAAGCAATACGCCCGCCCCGTATGTCCCGCATCTTGGCGTCGGGAACCCTGCTGAGGTCCTCCCCGTCGAAACGGATGGAGCCCGCCAGGATCTCTCCCCCGGCTGGCAGCAGGCGAAGCACCGACCAGGCGGTCTGGGTCTTCCCCGATCCCGATTCACCGATCAGGCCGTGCACCTCCCCGCGCCGGATGTCCAGTGACACGTTGTTGACCACGCGGGTAACGGAACCGTCCGCCTGCGGATATCCGACGGCCAGGCCCTCGACGTCCAGCAGCGGCGCTTGCGCCGACGAATCCGGCGCCTCGTGGGCCACGGTGTCGCTATCCGGCCCTTCCGGGGCGGTTGCCGTCGCCGCGGCGACGGCGCGGCGACGGCTCCGCGGACGGGCGCTTTGGTCGAGTTCGTCGCGCAGCGCGTTGGCGAACAAGGTGAGAGCGACGGTTGTCACGACGATGGCTAGTCCTGGCCACACGACCAGCTGGGGGTCGCGGTACAAGTTGGTGAAGCCATCGTTGAGCATGTTGCCCCAGGTAGGAATGCTCTGGTCGCCGAAGCCGAGGAAGTCGAGTCCCACCTGGACGGCGATGGCGATGCCGAAGACGATCGAGCCCTGAATGATGATCGGCGCCCGGACCACGGTCAGGATGTGCCGGGCGATGATCCTGAAGTCGCTCACGCCGGAGACCCGGGCCGCATCGACGAACAGCTCGTTGCGCACCCCGGACACAGCCGCGTAGACCAGGCGATAGAAAGCCGGGGCCAGCAGCACACCGAAGATGATCATGACGGTCCAGAGCGAGGGACCCAGTACTGCCCTGGCGGCCAGGAGCACGACGATGCCGGGCAGCGCCATCAGCAGGGTGGTGACCCAGGAGGATGCCGCCTCGAACCACTTTCCGTAGTACCCGGCCACCAGCCCGCTGGTGATGCCGAGGATGGCCGCGACGACGGTAGCGAGCAGCGCTCCGGCCAGGGTGTACCGCGCGCCGTACAGCAGCCGGGCCCACACGTCGCGTCCCGCTCCATCGGTGCCCAGCAGATGCCCGGCGCCCGGGCCCTGAAGGATATTGAGGACCGAGACGGCGTTGGGGTTATAGGACGTGAGCAGTGGAGCGAAGATGGCCGCCAGGACGATGAGCACCAGGATGGACAGTGCCGCTACCCCAAGCGGGTTCTTCAGGAACCGGCGGGCAAGATGGCTGCGCGCCGCGCGCATTTCGGACGCGACATCGGGGGCCAGAACCCCGGTGACAGCTGCTTCGGTCATGATATTCGCGCCTTCGGGTTCAGGAATCCTTGCAAGAGGTCTATGACCAGGTTGACCACGATGACGATCACCCCGATGGCCACGACCAGGCCCATGACCAGGGGTACGTCGCCTTGTGATGTCGCCAGGACCGCAATCTGGCCGAGGCCGGGGATGCCGAAAACCTCCTCGATGATTACGGCGCCGCCGAGGAGGCCGACGAATGACAGCGCCAGGACGGACAGGGCTGGCCCCCCGGCGTTCCGCAGGATGTGCTTGAACAGGACACTCCGTTCAGGGATGCCGCGACTGCGCAGGGTCCGGACCCAGTCCTGACGTAGCGCGTCGATGACCGAGCTACGCACCTGCTGGGAGACTCCGGCCACCAAACCGATCGACAGGGCGATCACCGGGAGAGTCACGGTCCTTATCCAGCCGGAGAATGAGGTGGTGATCGGGACGTACCCGGTCGGCTTGAACCAGTGCGTTCCCAGCGCGAAGTACCGAACGAGGAACACAGCGATGATGAACCCGGGAATAGCAAACCCGAGCACGGAGAATAGCTGCACGCCCCGGTCCACCGACCCGCCGCGGAGGGCAGACCAGACGCCGAGGACCGCCGATAGCACGGCGCTCACGATGACGGCTCCGAAGACCAGGGTCAGGGTTACCTGCAGCCGGGTGAAGATGGCGGTGGTAACGGGCTGGTTGGTGAACCATGAGTTGCCGAAGTTACCCGTCAGGGCGTGCCCGAGCCAGGAAAAGTACCGGGAGAGCAGCGGGCTATTCAGGCCCAGTTGCTGATTCTTGAGGGCGACGGTCGCCGGAGTCGCGGTCGGTCCCAGAATCGTCCGGCCGACATCTCCGGCGGCCGCGTAAAGCAGTAGGTAGGCGAGAGTGACGATAACGAAGAGCAGTATTACTCCGTACAAGAGGCGCCGCACCGTAAAGGTCAGCATTATGACTCCTCATATGGAAGGATGAAAATGTGCTGCCCCGATGGCGGGCGGGCCCAGCACCGGTACCGGTCAGGACTTCGGCTTGATGTTCCATAGGTAAGGCACCGCGTTGCCAGCCTGCACCACGACGCTCGTGTGGCCGTCCGCGACAAAACTGGACTGCGGGCGGAAGAACGGCGCGAACCAGGCGTTCTGGACGAGATACTGGTTAAGTGCCTTGGCTGCGGCGGCGGCCTGGGAGCTTGAACCCGTCTGCATCGTCGTGAGATAGCCGGCGACCGTGGAATTCGTCGAATGGAAGGGATTGAACGTGGCGTCCTTGGTCAGCAGGAACTGGGCCAGCTGCCAGGGGACGGGGTCTTCTTCCAGGGTGAAGTAGGTGGCCGGATACTTCGGGGCCAGGATGGCGGTAAATATCTGCGAGCCCTGGTAGTCCGTGTAATTTACCTTGATGCCGATATTCGCGAGCTCGGCCTGGATCAGTGCGTAGGTATCCGCCCCGAACGCGGCTGTAATCGATGGCATGTCCAGGGTGAATCCATGGGGATAGCCGGCTGCGGCCAGCAGCTGCTTGGCTTTCGCCGGATCGAAGCTGTAGTACGAGTCCAGCGAGCTTTCATAACCTGGCGAACTCGTCGGGAACACCTGCGCGGTCACCGATCCGTAGCCGTCACTCATGTCCTTGAGCAGGGCGGCCCGGTCGAACGCCATGTTGATCGCCTGGCGTACCTTTACGTTGCCGAGCGGCCCGGACATTGTTCCGCTGCGATCGAATAGCGACAGGCCCGCCCAGTTGAGCTGCAGCGGGTACACCGTGAAGCCCGCGTTCTGGATCTGGGGGATCGTCGTGTCGTCGAACGTGTTCGCCACGTTGACCTGGCCGCCCTCGATGGCGTCAAGCACGGTCGTTGCGCTGGTGTACACGTTCATGACGATCTTGGAGTAATGCTGTTCAGGCTTATCCCAGTAATTCGGGTTCGCCGTGAAGACATAGGAACTGCCGACGACCGTGGCCTTGGTGTCCAGCACGTAGGGACCCGAGCCGACCGGTACGGTACTGGCCGTCGGAGTTTTCCACGCCTTGGGGCTCTCCTGGGATCCGGCGGCCTGGGTCAGGTAGGTAAGGAAAGCGGGGTCCGGCTGCTTGAGCTTGATCACGAGTTCCGTCGGGCTGACGGCCGTAGCCGACGCCATGTTGACCAGGTAGCCGGCGTTGTTGGACGTGCCCTTCTGAAATGCTTCGAGGTTCTGTGCCGCTACGCTTGCGTTGAAGGGCGTCCCGTCAGTGAACTTGACGCCGGTCCTCAGCGTGAGGGTCAGGACGGTCTTGGCTGCGTTGTAGGACCAGGCCGTGGCCAGATGCGGTTCGATGGCGCCGGCGGGAGAGGCCTGGAGCAGGCTGTCATAGACCGCCTGGTTGTAGGGCGACTCGTTCGCCCAGTTCATATCCGGGGCCTCGAAGGTTGTGGCCGGCGTGATGACGCCGAGCGTGAGCGTAGACGAAGAGCCGGACGAGCCGCCACAGGCGCCGAGCACCAGCGACCCCAGGAGCGCGAGAGCGGCGCCTGCGGCGACTCCTGGCCACTTTCTATGAAACATGTCAGATCCCTTCCGGGAGATCTGGTGCAGTCACTCCCTGAATAGGTGCGACGGCACTTCTGCTTATGCGTCGCCGGCGCGGCTTCTTGATTGGGTCTTGCCTGTTGATTCGTTCTTGCCCGCGCTGGGAAGCGTCGCGCTCAGCCTGGATACGGGCGAGATCAACCTCGGCGGGAGCATTTTCTGCGGCAGGTGCGGCGGGGGCCGGTTGCGAGCCATTCATGGCCGGTGCCCTGAGGTAGTCACCCGGAGGTGCCGTTCATACGCCATTGGGGCCGTCGGACTAGGGGCATGGCGTCCGCCCCGTACGCGGACGCCATGCGAACGGCTAGCAGACCGAATGCCGGTCACAACACGCGAAGCTTCGGCGCTCAACTTGACCCCATCATCAGCAGTCTTTGCCGCTGCCGGGGTCTGGAGCAGCACCACGCCATTGCCAGTGTGAGCGCCGGATTCCTGGGAAACAAGGGCCGACCAGCATGTGGATCGTTGCCTTGGGGCGAGGATGAGATCAGTCATGATGTCTTGGCCGCGGCAAGTCGGCCGGTGCCAGAGAGCCGCGCCGTCCCCGACGTTCAGCCGGCCACGTGCCCCGGCAGATCTGCCACGCCTGTCGGGCCACGAGCTCACCTCCTGAGGTGAGAGAGCATGAATTTCTTGGATCACTAGAAGCACGGGGATCAGCAAGCCGTTCTTTTGTAGAACGTTCTACAATGTCTTGCGAGTAAGGTACGTTTGAGAATGTGATCTCGTCAAGACATCTAGCGGTAACGAACATGTAACGAACCTGGTCTAAGCGTGGACTAGCGAGCCCCGATGGGGTACTTGGTGATGTTGATGACTCGTGGGTACTGCGACGTGTCATGTCACGTGGAGGCCTGGCTACACTTCCTGTGTAGATCGTTATCGAACAGGAGCACATGATGAAGTCGCAGGACGCCGTCCGTCGGGTGACGATCGCGGATGTGGCGAGACACGCAGGCGTCTCGACTGCCGCGGCGTCGAAGGTGCTGCGCAACGCCTACGGCGTCAGCGCCGACATGAGTCGGCGGGTCCGGTCGTCCATGGCCGAGCTGGGCTACCGGCCCCACGCCGCCGCCCGCGGCATGCGCGGCAGGAGCTTCACGATCGGCTTGCTGCTCGACAACATCCGCAACCCCTTCTACGGCGATTTTCTCGACGGCGTCACCGACGCTCTCACCAAGACTGACTTCCAGGTCCTGGTCGGGTCGGGAGGGTTCCGCGCCGAGAATCAGTCGCGCGTCGCTGACGCCATGATCGACCGGGCGATGGACGGCCTCATCCTGGTCGCCCCCTCGATGTCGCGTTCGCAGGTCATTGCCGTCGCCAAGACGATCCCGACGGTTGTGGTTGCTCACCACGACACCGGCGATGAGTACGACTCGGTGGTAGATGACGACCGGGCCGGCGCCGCACTCGCCGTCGATCATCTTGTCGCGCTGGGCCACCGCCGCATTGCCCACACCACCGCCGTAGCACCGGGGAGCCAGTGGAAGGGCCGTCCCGAGCAGGTTCGCAGCGAGGGCTACCGGCAGGCTATGCACCGGCATGGCCTCGATGAGGCCGTGAACATCGCTGGTACGAGCTACTCCGAGGAGGGTGGCTACCAGGCCGGGCGTGAGTTGCTCGACCGGCCCGACCGGCCAACAGCGATCTTCGCCGGGGCTGACTTCGCTGCCCTGGGCGTGCTGCGGGCAGCATACGAACTCGGCCTTCGAATCCCGGCCGACCTCTCTCTGGTCGGCTACGACAACACCACCCTCGCCGCCAGCGCGCCCATCAACCTGACCAGCGTGGACCAGGCAGCCCACGACCTGGGCGCGACGGCCGCCCGGCTCCTCGGTGAGCGCATGGACGGCCGCAGCCGCTCCGTCCTCACCTCCGCCGCGCCCCAGCTGATCGTCCGCAACACCACTGGGCCGCCGCTTTCTTAACGGGGGAGCCTCTTTCGTGTACCCCGTCCCTGGCGGTCGCCAGCGGGGCTTGACACCAGAGGAGATCCCGCGCAAGCTCGGACATATGCATGGAAAATCAAGTCTGAATCGATATTCACGTGCTGTCGGCTGATCCGGCAGGGGTTCGCCGCTTCGCGGTCCTGCGCGCACAACTCGCGCAGCTGGTACCTGCGGACGCCGCGCCTGCCTTGCGCGAGATGGCCAACAGCGTCCGCCGTGACGACCTGCACATGGTCTACCGGGCCGGGCT
>Ga0210388_10000866_pt1 | contig 24043 bp, 20 predicted proteins | sample IncBWC19OmetaG_FD_155485 | JGI IMG/M metagenome (GOLD analysis project Ga0210388, IMG submission 155485) | Forest soil microbial communities from Barre Woods Harvard Forest LTER site, Petersham, Massachusetts, United States - Inc-BW-C-19-O ...
GACGACGCAGATCGGAGCGAGTCTTCCTCCTGAGGCAGCCATTGACAGTCTCTGGGCGCGCGCGCGACGCACTTTGGAGTGTTCTCCCGTGCGGTCGAGTGCCTACCTGCGCTGGCGTTACGAACGTGGCGCCCAGGGGCGCTACTCGTTTGCGTCGGCTTGGCGCGGCGATGACATGGTTGGACTGGCCGTGCTCGCCTCCCCGCAGCGACACGATGATTCCCGCATCGCGGGACTTTCTATCGGCTCGGTGGTCGATCTCGTGTTCGACCCGGATAGTTCATCGGCGCTGCCAAGTTTACTTGGAATGGCGCGACGGTGGGCTAGAGCTGCGAAATACGATGCACTACTTCTGACCGCTTCTCATCGTAGCCTGCGTGGCCCGCTGCTCAGGGCTGGGTACATTCGGTTGCCTGGCAACATTCACGTCATGCTCCGCGACCCCCGCGGCAAGTATGGGGTGATCACAAATCTGGACAGCTGGATGGTGACACGCGGGGACGCCTTCGGTGATCAGTTGTGAGACGCACTTCATTCCCCGGTGATAAAAAGTTCGCATTCTCAATCTTCGACGACACGGATGTCTCGACTCTCGATTACATTCGTCCGATATATGAACTGCTGGATCGACTCGGGTTTCGCACCACAAAATCCGTTTGGCCGCTGTCGTACTCTGGAAGCAGTGCCTACCAGGGATCGCACACCCTTGCCGATCCTGATTACGCAAACTATGTACGTCACCTTCAGGAACGTGGCTTTGAGATCGCCTTTCATGGCGCCAGCATGGAATCCAGCGCGCGAGCGCAAATCATCGAAGCCTTGGAGGTCTACAACCAGAATCTCGGCCGTTACCCGGCGGCCTATGCGGCTCACGGCTACAATCGTGACAACCTCTACTGGGGAATCGATCGCTTTCGGTTCGGGCTATGGCGCTGGTTATATGCGACTGTTGGCGACGGTCGCGACCACCCGGGCGAAGGGCACCGCATGGAATCGCCGTACTACTGGGGGGACCTAGCCGAGAGACACTTGCGTTATGTGCGTAGCTTCACCTACGACAACTTGAACCTGTGGAACGTGACGAGTGCGATACCGTACAGGACGGCTGGCACGCCCGGCGTGCAGGCATTTTTCCCGACGTCGGATGCCGACAATGTCGAGGAGTTCATCGAGCTGTTGAGCCCGGCCCGACAGGCGCAACTCGAGCGCGAAGGGGGTCTCGCGATTGTCAGCACGCACTTCGGCAAGGGATTTTTGCGCGACGGTTGCGTGCACCCTGGCGTCGTCGATGTGCTGACCCAGTTGTCACGGCGTCCCGGTTGGTTCCCGCCGGTATCGGCGCTGCTCGACCATGTCGCGACTGCGCAAGGTGGGACTGCGCTGCTTAGGGGCTACCAGTTGTTCTGCCTCGAAGGACTGTGGTTTTGGCACGGCATATACCGACGTCTCAAGCGGCGAAAATACGAAAAGACTGAGGTGCCCTACACGGAGCGCGCGCGCTGCTCCGCCCGCTCAGATGAAGCTTAACTCCTGGTCATTGTTTTGGGTCCTGGCGCTCGTAGTGAGCATAGCCACGTTGCTCGGGTTGCCTCACGCAGATTTTCATTCCGCCCGAGGGACTGCGCCCATCGTTCATCGTTCGGTGCGCTGCGCACTGCCTCTTTTCGTTCTGGCTTTCACCGCGTCGTCACTTGCCATTCTTTGGCCCAGCACACTGACCCGATGGATGCTGGCAAATCGCCGTTACATCGGCCTCGCATTTGCCTTCGCGATGGCCTTGCATTTCAGCTTTGTGGCGTACTTTATTTGGTCGTTTGGCAATCCGCTGAACTTCAGGGCGACCTCGATGGATGTGATCGGCTTCATCTTCTTGCTGCTGATGACGCTGACGTCATTTCGTTGGGGCGCTCGTTACTTGAGCCGGGCAAACTGGCGACGACTGCATAAGACGGGCGTATATGCCATTTGGTCGGTGGCAATCCTCATTTACTTTCACGGCGTTCGCGTCGGCGCAGGGCTCCCATACCGGGTATTTCTGGGTGTGCTCCTCGTGGCGTGGATGCTCCGGGTTGCCGCCTGGGCAAGGCCGAGGCTTTCCAGGCGGCGAGTCGACACCCCGCTTTTCCGCGCCAGCAGTTGATACGATCTTTAGTTCTTGACGATGCAGCCGATCCGCTCGGTAGCCACAACCATGTCATCGAACATCATCGTCGAGTTAGTGCTGTCCGTATTGTAATTCTCTGCCCAGAAATTGTTTAGCTGGAGCGCCGTCGTACTTCGCCACTGCTGATTCATCACCGCCAGCGTCGGGCTGGCGGGCTTGTTGGAAGTACAGACGGCGAGGTCGGCATCGGTTGTGCAGAAATTATCCGCGTACCAGAAGCCGAGCGGCCCGGCATCGTCGAAGTGTTTGACGAGCGAATCGTTCTTCCAGACCTCGAGAATTGCTCCCGCACCAGTAGTCGGGTCGGGATTCAGTTTCATGTGGAACTCGAGACACATCCACGAGTCACTGTCGTTTACGAACTCAGCACTGTGAATCATCGAGTTCCCGTAGTAGTCCCCAGGCGCGCCCGTCGGCGCAGCCTTCCAGGAATGCATCTGCATCCAGTACCCATAGAAGTCCATCGGTGCATTGGCGGTATTCGCAAACGGCTCGAGACTTACGGAGAAGCGATCATTGCCGACTGGCTTGAGACCGGCTTGCGGGTCGGGGTAGCTGAGTGCTGGGTTGTAGCCGCCAACCCACAGGCCACTGTGGTGCCACGGTCCCGCGCCCACATACTTTACGTAGTATCGGAAATAAAGCTCGTCGTAACCTTGCGAGAAACTTGTATACAGATGCGTCGCTGGGGTACTGCCGCCGGCAACCAACTGCATCGCGTGCTGTCCTGAGCTGTTCGCCGGCCGATCCGTCACCAGACTCATGCCACCTGGATTCGATACGTCGGAGTAGCGAGCTGTAACGGCCGCTACGCTCCCCTCCTCGAAATTCTCATGAAGCACGACGGAAGGATCGCCGTCGATGCCTATGTCGCCGGGGTATTTCTGGGACAGGTTCTGAGGCGCCGATGCGGCTGCTACCGCGATCGAAAAACTCGGCAGCGACGCGGAGTTCGTGCCGTCGCTCACGGCGATCACGATGTTGGAAAACGTTCCAACATTCGCGGCGGCCGGCGTGCCGCTAAGTGTCCCAGTCGAAGTACTGAACTGCGTCCAGCTCGGCTGATTCTGGATAGAAAACTTCAGCGTGCCGCCATTTGGGTCTTTGCCAGTCGGTGTAAAGCTGTACTGCACACCGACGGTTGCCGAGGTCGGCGGTGTGCCGGATATCGTTGGCGCAGCGTTGGCCGCCGCGACGACGATGGAAAATGCCGCGAGCGAAGCCGACGCATGCCCGTCCGAGACCGTGATGACGATCCCGGAGTACGTGCCCGCGTCGGCTGCCGCTGGTGTGCCGCTCAATTGGCCCGTCGTCGTCGAGAACGTGGCCCAGGAAGGTTTCGCGGCGATCGAAAACGTCAGCGCGAGGCCACTCGGATCTCGCGCGGTCGGCGTGAAGCCATACGCTGAACCCACCGTCACGCTGGTCGGCGGTGTACCGGATATCGTTGGCGCAGAGTTGGCCGCCGCGACGACGATGGAAAATGCCGCGAGCGAAGCCGACGCATGCCCGTCCGAGACCGTGATGACGATCCCGGAGTACGTGCCCGCGTCGGCTGCCGCCGGTGTGCCGCTCAATTGGCCCGTCGTCGTCGAGAACGTGGCCCAGGAAGGTTTCGCGGTGATCGAAAACGTCAGCGCGAGGCCGCTCGGATCTCGCGCGGTCGGCGTGAAGCCATACGCTGAACCCGCCGTCACGCTGGTCGGCGGTGTGCCGGAAATGGTGGGAGGCTGAACAGCCGTGCTGGGTTGAACGTTCGCATTAGGTGTCACCGGCGCGGTCGCCTGGCCACATCCACTCGCCAGGAACGCGAACGCGACTAGCGCGCCCCCGAACAGGCAATTCCAATTTCGCATAGCACCCACGCCGCGAATACCGCTGCTAACTGACACTCAGGGTAGGCGACTTCGGCGTCTGCGCCGACGATGCAAGCGCGATTTCCGCCCCGGCGGTGCCCAGATAGTTCGTCCGATAAGTGCCCGTGAGTTGGCCCGTGGTGCCATCCAAAGCGCCGCTTCCGACGACGATATTGCGTCCGTCCGTTTTGATCGACGACCCCGTGGGAACTCCGTTGTTGCTCTGCGAGACATTGGAGTCAAACTCATAGGGACCGCTTGAGCTCGCTTCGTTAGACCCCAATCCCGTGTTGCCAATAACACTGTTCCTGTAGGCCCACAGCGGTCCGTAGGTAAAGCCGCTGGTCGCCGGCAAGAATATTCCGCCGCCGCCAATGACAGTGTTGTAGCAGATCTCGACATTGTTCATGGCTTTGTTGGGGGCTTGCAGAGGGCTATGAACGTATTGAACCGAATTCAGGCGGGTGAAATTCCCACGCAGACATCCGTTCGTCACGTCACTTTTCGGCTGCCATGCCTCGTCAACCGTCACTGTCGGAGCATTGATCGAGCAAGCTTGAATCAGGGCATTCGTCACGCTATAGAGTGAACAACCAGCATAGTTGTTGCCGGCATTGCCAGATTGCCTGTTCGTTTCGGAACAACCGTTAATGAAGCAGTATTGCGATCCTCCGGAAGTTGTATCGATGAAATATCCAGTAGCATTGCTGGCGGCCGATGCACCGTATCCGGAATTTGTCCAAGTAATGCCATCAAATGTCGTTCGATCAGAGTTACCCGTGCCGCCATTAGCGACCCAAAACAGGCGGAAACTATTCGCTGAGGAGTTATATCCGTTGGGCGCGAGATTTTGTACGAAAAGATCAGCACCTCCCGCATTGGTTGCGAAAAAACCATTCGTCATCGATAGAACGGGTAACGAGTCGCCGGGGAAACCGATTAGCGCGGACGGCTTCCGGCCTGTGTGGAGCTCAGACACTGCCCAATAGGTATTTATGTCTTGGTCAGCAAAAACCGGAAGCGAATAGGTTCCCGTGCCTCGCAGGTAGCAAATTGCCCCGGGGTTAGCCGTCGCCGCATAGCTAGAACCGAGCGCCTTGGCCAGCGTTTTCCAAGGCGCGCCAATCGCGCCTGTGCCGGTCGAGTCATTGCCGTTCGCAGCGTCGAGGAATATGAATCGTGAGGTCGAACTCGACGTACTCACGGTGAACGTGATCGTGAGAGTGTTCATCTGCTGATCGGTGACGAGTACACTGACCGTACCACTAGTAACAGCCGCGGTAGGCGTCCACAGCAAGTATCCGTAGCCCGCAGTCATCGCCTGAGCGAAAGACCAGTCGGATTGCCAAATAGTTGCACCGATAGTCATCCCCGGAGGCCCGGAAAGCAATTGAAAGACGTAAGGGAACGCACCGAAGCTCACGCCAAGCGGAATTCTGTATTGGACTGGGTTCGTCCCATCGTAGTATGCCCACCGATGCCGCGCCCAAGTATTCGTCTCGGAGTCGGGACGCGGATAGACTTGGATCATTGCTTGCTTGGCAGGCATCCAGCTGCCCGCGGGGTAGAACCCGTTGAACGAGCTTGCCGCGAAGGCGTAACGCGGCATTGCGAGCACGGTCGCTGCCGCTGCCGCTGATTTAATTACTTGTCGTCTGCTAACCATCACTTACAGGCCTCGTTAAACTCAGAGTTCAGGGGGTTATACACCTCGCCTACCATGAAGCAAACTGTCGCTCTTTTCGACGCATGAAACCATCTTTACCTGCCAATGCGAATTCGTTCCCCTGCACCCATAATCATCATAAGGTCCAAATCTTTAGTGTCTTAGTTCACGTATTTGAAGGATTTAGTTACATATTTCCTGGCCCAAATGTCTGCTCGGGGCGACAATTACACGGGGGTTGTCGCTGAATGACGACTGCTTGCCTCTGTCAATTGGAAAACGATGCGGCCGCCGTTCACGAAATAGCTCGCGCCACCGCGATGACATGCACCGTTGAAACGAAGACCATCGATCGAGCTGTCGAGCACGACATCGACAACGGCAGCCCCGATCGGAGATCCAATGGTAAATGGCACTCTGTATTCTTGGGTATGCCACAAAGGACAAAGGTGCGTCGAAATGGGTAGCGCTTGGCGATGAAGGTTCTATGGTTCTCTCACCTCGTGCCATTTCCAGCGACCGGATTGGGAGCGCTACAGAGAAGCTACCATTTGGTCCGCGAGCTTGCTCGTAAGCACGACGTCCATTTATTGACATTTGTGCAACCGAAGATCATCGGAGATTTGCTAGGTGATGTAAGCACGGGGCTCGAAAGTGCACGCCAGCATCTAGAACAGTATTGCGCCAGAGTGCAATTCCTGTCGATTCCAGCTGAGCAGTCACGATTGGGGAGGCCATGGCTTGCAGCTCGCAGCTTGGTAGGGTCGCATCCCTACACCATCAGGTGGCTTCAATCCGCGGATGCCCGGGCGCTGGCTATCGACTGGAACAGGTCGATGGAATTTGATGTCGTGCATTTCGACACGCTGGGTTTGGCGACTTACAGGAAAATTTTTACGCGCGGCGCGAGGACATTGGATCACCACAATATCGAATCAGACATGATGCTGCGGAGAGCGCATATCGAGAGCAATCCAGCCAAGCGATTCTATTTTTGGCAAGAAGGATTGCGTCTACGCCGATACGAGCGACGAGTATGCAGGGAGTTCGACCTGAACCTCACTTGTTCGGAGTTGGACACGGAACGTCTGCGGGCCGTGTCGCCTGGCGTAACTGTCGCGGAGGTGCCAAACGGGGTCGACACCGAATATTTTCGACTAGCCCAAGAACCGGAGCGTCCACTCAGCCTCGTATTCGCCGGAAACATGTCCTGGTATCCGAACGCCGCAGCAATGCTTTTCTTTGCGGAAAAGGTCTGGCCCGCTCTGAAGAAGAAGATCCCCGGAGTAACGATGGATGTGATCGGTGCAAATCCGTCGCCACGTTTGCGCACTCTCGCCGGAGGTGATAGAGATTTCCGAGTCCATGGCTTCGTGCCGGATGTGCGTACCAAAATAACCACGGCGTCGCTATACGTCTGCCCAATCATGGACGGTGGTGGAACGAAGCTGAAGATATTGGACGCGCTTGCGATGGGAATGCCAATTGTCGCTCATCCAATCGCCTGCGAGGGAATCAATTTGCGCGATGGGGAGGATGTGGTGTTTGCTCGCGAACCAATCGAGTTTGTCGACGCGATAGTTGCATTATTGGGGAATCCGCAGCGGCGACGGCTTCTGTCCGCGAATGCACGATCTCTGGCAGAGTCCTCCTATTCTTACTCGGTCATCGGGCGCAAGCTCGTGAGTGCGGTCGAGCATGGTTATGCACTGCACATGGGAAAAGGCGCTGAGAATTTGGCGGGATAGGGTCTCTGCTGTCACTGAGATTCGCAGCTCAGTTGTGCCACTTCGCGATATAGTCGTTCAAATTTCCTGGCCGCGGCGCTCGGGTCATAAAATTCACGCACCTTACGTAATCCCTTGAATCCCATTTCTGCAGCAAGTGATGGATCTTCAAGGAGCGCAGCGATGCGAGCCGTCATCAACTGTGAGTTCGTAGGGTCGACGAGGTACCCCTCAACGCCGTCCTCGATGATCTCCGGGGCTGCCCCGAAGATGGAGGCGACCACCGGTCTAGCTTCCGACATCGCCTCGATCAGTACCATGCCGAAGGGCTCCGGTAAAATTGACGCATGTACGATGACCGTGCACTTTCTGTAGTAGACGGCAACGTTGCTCACCATTCCGGTGAATTCGATTTGATCCGCATAAGGTGATGTGCGCGCAAGTTCGCGGCAAGTCTCGAAGTAATCAGGGTCGCCGTCGGAAGCGCCGCCCACTAGATAGATACGCAGTCCGGGAAATCGTGGCAGCAAGCGCATCGCGGCAATCAGGAATTCTCTCTGCCCTTTCCAAGGTATTATTCGGCCAAATATTCCAATCGCCGGTGCGGTAGGCATGGGAGACGGAGAGCTTTCCGACATGCGTTCAACGAAATTCGGAATCTCTTGAATTCGAGTGCGCTCAATCCCCGCACGCACCGCCGATTCTGTTACCGCCCGGGAGATGGAAACAAAGGTGCTGACATGCCGGAAGCTCCGTCGGCCAGTGCGATCTAGGTCAGGTGAAATGAGCCCGTGGAGGTGGTAGACGACCGGAATGCCGAGGAAGCGTGCGCCTAGAATCGGTTCCATCGAGTAGTTGTTAACGTGCACAACGTCCAGGCGCAGCTCACGGTATAGAAGTGTCATGCGCACTAAGTAGGGCACGTTGGTCAAGATTTCCGTGATCATGGCCATCAGTTGCACGCCGCGACGTAAAGGCGCCCACCCGATGCGCTTGCCAATCGCCAGCTTCCACCGTTCCAGGGTGACGTAATTAACCCGAGGGGCAAGTAGCCTTACCTGCGCATTTCCCGCGAATCCGGCAGAAACAAAACCATCTGAGCAGGCGCTCACGAGCGAGGCATCGACCAGACGGCTGTCCAAGTGTTTGAGCAGATTTCTCGCGACGACAAGTGTTCCACCGAATGCGATGGCAGTGTCAACGATGAGCACCTTCACGGGACGCGATGCGGCGGCCGGGTCCGCTTCTGGCCGCTTGAGGATGCGCGTCGTCGTCATGTCCTTTACGAGGCTGTATCAAATTCGGACAAGTTGTTGCTCGTGCCACGCCACTCAGGGAAGTCCCGGCCGAGCAGACGGGAAAGATTGTCGATTTGACGACGCTGCAGATCGCCGATCGCTTCCTTCAGGCGAGGAATGTCTTGCCGCGGCCCTCGCTCGTCTACCCGCCTATACGCGCGTCCTCTCGCCCACTTCTTTACCCACGGGAATACGTAGGGTGAGATCCGATGCCACGCGCTCGAGTACTCGATACTGTTCAGCAGTCCGGCACCGGCGAGGCCGATGATCTCGCTGGGCTTTTGGTTGTGTGCTTGGAGCGACTCGCCTCCGATCGGGTGCGATGGCAAACCGAGCCAATCGTAAAGCCGTTCGAGTTCGCGTTGCGGATCATTGATCAACGCTTCGAAGGTAAGGGTGTACAAGGCGTCGCGCCCAAACAGATTGATGTACGGTTCGAGTTGCATCGCGTAATCGCCGAAGGCCAAGTAATCCGGCCGCTTTCTGACCGCTTTCAAGAGCGCCCGTCTCTCGCGGCCATACACCGGGTCCCGTACGTTGTGCAGGTAATGACTCAGCAGACGCTCGGTCGGATCTCTCATGATGTAAATGAGGCGAGCATCCGGATTGAATTGGAACAGCCGATCCGCTGCGCCTCGGTAGACGGGAAGTTTTGTGTAATGCGTACTCGACTCGCCGCGGTATCTGAAGCAGTCATCTTGCTCGAAGAGACTGAGGTACCAGTCCTCACCCTGCCGCTGATTCAGCTCTTCTACGAAGTAGCCGGGCTCCTTAATCCGGCTCATCGCAATCTGCGGATGGGAATCCAAGTACTCGTGCAGCGTAGTGGTACCGGACTTCATTGCGCCGATGATGAAGAGATTGGGTCGTCGACGTACAGCGATCATCGAGTGCAACTCGCTTTAGATGCGGGCCTCCGCAGCATCAGCCTAATTTCTGGGCAACGAGTACGAAGCTCTCTACGAGGCGATTGAGGGCACGCTTTATCGAATGCGTCGCGTGCCGCCTATGCAGCATATCGAAGTACCACAATGATCCCGGCAGTCGATAGCGCCTACGATAAGAGCCAAATACCAGAGGGCGCGAATATAGATGACGTAGTCCGGCTTGCTCAGCCATGGACACCAATTGGAGAGGGCTCACCAAGTCGGTCTGCATTGCTGTCTCGACCTGAGAACGAGCGGCAGTGCTTCCGATGGATTGCGCTCGCTCTTGCATTGAATCTTCCCACTCCGCATTCTTGGTCCCGAGAATAAGCAGACCGTCCGTTTTGAGCATTCTCTGACACTGCTGGAGAAATAACACTTTGTCAGAAAAATACTCGAATGCACGGATAGTAACGATGGCGTCGAAGCTAGCCGGTGGTAGTGCCGATTGATTTGCATCGCCACACACGTAGGTCACCCGGTCTGCATATGTCCCGCCGTTCCAGCTGTCGATGCGATTCTTGGCGGCATTTAACATCTCCGCCGATATGTCGAGCAAGGTTAGCTTCTCGATGCCGTCGATATACAGCTCGGTCCAAACTGCCGGACCCGCGCCGATCTCTAGCACTTGTCCGCGTAGCTGGTGGGCGGCTAAGACCGCCGACAGGGCCCCGTAGGTTTGCCTGAAGTGACGACGCTGAATCTCGCTGCTTCCCCACCGATACTGGATGTACTCGCCACCGATTTCGCGTAACTTCCTGTCATAGAAGTCCTTGATCTCTGATGGTGCCGGGAGTGTCGAATTCATCGGAGGATTCCGTCAGATCGCATGTACCTGTCTCCGCCACCGATTAGTCCCAATATGGGGAATGATGACGCGGCGAATTTCGGAAATGCTAACAGGAATTGGCCTAATAAATGCAACTTAGCTCACGATTTGTCTGGCCGTTATACGGAATCAGTATTGGATCCCATGTCCTTTATGACACTAGGATCACCATGTGATCGCCACCGAAACGTTAAGGCGCACGGTACGCAAGCAGGTACCCGTGACGAAGCTTGCGATCCACTATGCATGACTTTTCTGACGTGACTTGGAAAATAGCGCTCCTGCTACAGCTCCAGACGGGAGCCGGCATCGGCTTGGCGGGTGACTACAACGATCTCTGGGCGAAAGGATTTGAGCGTCATGGGTTTCGAATATTCGATCTCAATCGACCGCAGTCTTCGGGGCTCGACGGGAAGCTCTTAGATGCCGTGATCCGATTTCCTCGAGGTGATGGCCGGATTGAATCGTCATTGGGCGAGCTTCTCGGAACTCTCAATGAACGAGGTCAGTTTTTGGGGTTCTTCCGGCATCGATGGACACTCACCGGCGGAATGAGAACTGCGATTCGCAATCTCCTAGCCCCGCATTCCAATGGGCTCGCCGCATCCCTGCGTATCATTAGGCGGGCCGGATTGGCAGACACGGCCGTATGGGTACCGATCCCTAAGCTACAAATCCCAGAAGAGCTGGTGACGCGCACGGACTACGCGGAAATTGCCACGTCCAAGGCAAGCTCGTCGGAAATATATGGAGCATTCATCGCGCACTTCCATGACGGGTTCGTGGTGGCGGCAGCAACGCGCCATCTCGGCATACAAACACTCGCTGAGAAAATTCATTGCGCCATGAAGGCGCATGACCATAGCTCTAGCACGGCTGAAATCATTCGCTTCGATATGCGCGATCGAGGAGCATTGGTTTTGTTCTTGCGTACTTCAGAAGGACAAGACAGAGTTTGCAGGATTGCGGACGGACCAACTATGACTGAGCAGCTGCAGCGCCATTGGGACATGCAGTTCGCGATTCGAGAAGCCACCGTCGGCGCAGAGAAGGTGCATAGCCGAATTCCAGAGCCGTGCATCGAGCTCATGATCGACGGCAGAAAATGTTGGATTGAGCGCCGAATGGAAGGGACGATTGGTTGGCGCCTGGCGCCTAAGCAGCGACACGATCTAAGTGTGCAATTAGTTGAGTTCCTGCGAGATCTTGCGGATGTGACAGGTCGCAGAGTGACCTTCTCGGAGCGGGACTTATTCGATTTGATCAACGCATGGCAGGTCGCGTCGTCCCGCTTATCGCCAACGCAGGATGTAGAGAGCGAATTGAATCGTCTTTCGCGTTATTTGATCGCGAGATTCACGAATGTAGTCACAACAGTTGGCTGGGCTCACGGCGATTTCGGCTATAGCAACGCAATCGCGGCAGCAAAAAGCGGCCAATTGCAGAGTGTTATTGATTGGGAAACAGCATCTGATCTTTGCCCAATAGGAGTCGATCTTTTCAACCTTCTTTTACAGTCAAGGATAATCGAAGCCAATCAAACGCTGGATCATGCGGTGCGCGCCTTGGTGCACGAGGTGCAGCGAGGAAAGATTGGGACTGAGATTAGGGGCATCGATCCGTATCTAAAGAGGTTCCTTCCGACGTCCGCAGATGCGATGGCCGTCCTCGGCTTGACCCTATACCGATGGGTGCAACGCGAGCGTCGATACGCGGCTGATATCGGCTGGCCCGATGGTTATTTCGTAGGTGCGTTGCGGGAGTTTACCGCAGCGCTCGGCTCAAATTAACTAACAGCGGACGGGAGCAGTCCGCGTCCGCGCAGCACTTCGCACATAGGCGCGAAGCGGAATTCTTTGAGCAGCTGTCTAAGACGCCCTTCGCAGCGGTCAAGGTTTGTGTAGTGGCGGAAGCGGGAGAGCCAGCCGACTTCGACGCGCGGTTGCCCGGGATCAATCTCCCACGGATGCAGGTAGAACGTGAAGGGCTGGTTGCGAGAATCGTTGATTTGGTGCAATCCGTGCCGCGTGAGGGCATAAGGCAGTAGCCGAAAGTAGCCCCCGCCCGATACCGGTACTTTGATCCCGAGAAACCGCGCTGCCGACATCGGGAACTCGATGAGGGTCGCGCCGGACGGCGCCGTCACCGGACCCGGATCGGGTGAGGCACCGGGAATGCCGTAGCGATCGTGGCGGATTGGGAATATCGACGAGTCGTAGCGGAACCCCAGTTCAGCGAGCACGTCGAGCGCCCATAGCGACCGCCGGGTGATCGAAAAGCTGGCAGCCCGGTAGCCGATTACTGCCTCGCCGCTCAGATCTTCGAGCAGACGCTTGGAACGCACCGTCTCCTCATGGAATTCGGCTCGCGATTGGGTGTAGATCAATTGGTGGGAGTAGCCGTGACTCGCGATTTCGTGGCCGGCCGCGGCGATTTGCCTGACAAGCGCCGGGTGGCGTTCGGCAATCCAGCCCAGAACGAAAAACGTACCCCGGATGCTGCGCTCAGCCAGCAGGTCGAGGATCACGCCGGTGTTGCGCTCAACGCGAGATTCGCGGGTCGGCCAGGATTCTCGGGCGATCGCGGGCGCAAGTGCCGCGACTTGGAAGTAGTCCTCCACGTCGACGGAGAATGCATTGACGATAGTACCCATGATTGGTCAGATGGCTGATGTGGTCCACCACGCACACGGCGCGGCCTCGAATACAAGGCTAATGCTGGATATATTCATCGCGCGAAGGTTCCCCTACACACACTCGACCGCCAATATACACGCCGCCGCCGCGGATTCATCGTGATTTGTCCACAGTATTTGCGGTAATGAACAGCCCCCTCGGAAAGCTCGACTGGGCACGGGCATTGGACGAGGTGTTTGCGTAGCAGGATATTTATGTACAAGCTAACTATGGCCGCGCCGAAGCGTGCCGCCGGCGTAACCACCTTCACGGCGATGAGCATCGCGGTGAGGTATTTTGTACGATGGCCTAACTTGAAGATCAAACCGTGGGTAATTTGCAAAAGCTTGCGACCGGGACGAGGGATTTTAGGCAGTGCTATATACGCAGAACCAGATCACAGGCGCGAGCCGGGACGTACTCTTGTCGCGGCCGGTAAGACTTTAATGGCCGCTCCAGCCCCTGAGGTCTCGCTCGCCGACTGCCGCGTGACCGTACGTGAGACGCCGAGCGAGGACTGGGACACCTTCGTGATGCAGGCCCCGGATGCGAGTCTTTACCACTTGAGCGGCTGGACCGAGCTGGCGCGAGAGGTCTTCGGGCACAGGACGCTATTCGTGGAGGCACGCGAGCGCGGCGGATCGCTGGTCGGCGTGTTGCCGGTGGTGCAGCAGCGCAGCTGGCTGCTCGGAAATTTCGCCACATCGGTGGCGTTTTTTAACTACGGTGGCGCGCTTGCGGGGGACCCGGATGTCGCTCGGCAGATGATGGTCCAGGCGTCTGAGGCTGCAGAGAAACGGGCCTGCCGATTCCTCGAGTTTCGGGACACTCAGTCCCGGCCCGGAGATTGGGTCGTGCGCTCGGACAAGATAGTCCTGCGGCTCGAACTGGCGGTGACATTCGATGATCTCTCCAAGCGCCTCGGCTCGAAGCTTCGCTCGCAGGTAAAGCGAGCCGAGCGGGAAGGTGTGCAATGTAGGACTGGCACATCGGTGCTCCTCGATGATTTCTATACCGTCTTCGCAGAGAACATGCGGGATCTGGGCACACCCGTTTACCCAAAACGATTCTTCGAGGTGATCCTCCGACGTTACGAGCCTCATTGCCAACTGGTGGTGATCGACTGGCGCGGCCAACCGGTCGCGGCGGCCTTCCTGGTGTTCTGGCGGGGTTGTGCCGAGGTACCCTGGGCTTCCTGTCGTGCCGAAGGCAAGCCATTGGGCATGAATATGAAGCTCTACTGGGAATTGCTCTCGCTGTCGATTGGCCGCGGCTGCAACGTGTTCGACTTCGGTCGCTCCACGGCAGGGGCCGGCACCGATCGGTTCAAGAGGCAATGGGGCGCCCAGCCGGTGCCTCTCTACTGGTACCGTTGGGAGCGCGGTGGCGGCCGGCCCGAGACCGCGACGGGCGAGGAGAGAGGGAAAGTGATGCGGTTGGCAACCGCAATATGGCAGCGCCTGCCACTCCGCATTGCGAACACGTTGGGACCCCTAGTCAGCGGAGCACTGCCGTGGTGACGGCGCTGAAGAGGTTCGCCAAGCGAACCGTGATTCATGCGGCCGCTCGAGTCGCACCGATCACGTGGAAATGGCGCAGGCCTGGTTCTCTCGTCGTCCTGATGTATCACCGGGTGTTACCGAGGGATTCGCTGGCCCGCAAGACGGAGGAGCCTGGGATGTACGTGTCACCCGAAACACTCGATCTACACGTCACCGAACTCAAACGCCGATTCGAGCTGGTGCACCTTGACGAGTGGCTGCGCCGGGCGAGGGGGGGGTTGCCATTGCCGAAACTCGCCTGCGCCATTACGTTCGATGATGGTTGGCGGGACAACCACGAGTTCGCGCTGCCCGTTCTCGTCAAGCACAATGCGCCCGCGACGATTTTCCTCGTCTCGAGCTATATCGGAACGGCGCAGCGGTTCTGGCCCAATCGGCTCATGAGCCTCCTGGACAAGGCGTTCGCTGGACCCGGTTCGGTCGACTTTCCGGAACCGTTGAGGGGCATCGTCGAACCTGTACTCATGCAGGCCAGACGGCGCGGTGTACTTCTTGCGGACGATGTTGATCGTGTGATCCAGGGCGCGAAGGGCCTGCGCGAGGAGCAAATTCGGAGTCTGGTAAAAGAGGCAGGGACGAGCTGTGGTGATCCCACAGAAGATGCGGAGATTCTCAGCCGGTCGGAGGTGGCACAAATGGCGGCGACGGGCCTGGTGCGATTTGGTTCCCACACAATGACTCATTTGCGGCTGGGCGGCCGCATAGCGTCTCAGGAACTCGAGCGAGAGATCGCCGGTTCACGGTCACAGCTTCTCGACATATTGGGGCAGGAGATCGATCTGTTCTGCTACCCCAATGGTGAGATCTCGCCGGAGTCTTTGGATGCGGTTCGACGCCACTACCTGGGCGCGGTAACGACCCGCAGAGGATGGCATACCGCAGGCCACGACCCGCATCTCATTCGCCGTATCGGCGTGCATGAGGACGTAAGCGACACTCGAGAGGCCATCCTAGCTCGCGTCAGCGGGTGGCTTTGAGCTCAGCGGCCGTTCCTGAGGTCGGGAAGTCCGTGCCGCGGGGTCCGTATCAGTCTCTCGATGAGGGCTTCATACTGAGAGAACATCCTCCCGAGCGAGTATTGTTGCTGGACGCGCTTGAGGGCCTTCGCGGTCAGTGCATCCGCCAGAGCTTTGGAGGAGGTCACTTCCTCGACGGCCTGAGCGATCGCTTCAGGGTCGTCCGTCGGTACGAGAATTCCTGCTCCACCCTCTAGGATCTCTTCCGGGCCGCCGCTTCGGGTGGCAATAACCGGAATGCCGCAGGCCATCGCTTCGAGGCAGGCGATCGAGAAGCCCTCGGTATGTGAGCTCAACACAAAGGCGTCGAGATTATTCAAAATTCGGGCAACATCGGCTCTGAGGCCGAGGAAGCTCAAGCGTTGCTCAATGCCGAGGCTGCGGCTGAGCTCGACAAGCTCCAGGCCCAGATCGTTCGAGCAATCGCCCGCGATGACGAAGTGAAAGCGTTGAGATCGATCCGAAAGTATTCGCGCGGCACGCAGGAGCACGTCGTAAGCTTTTGGCGCGCGGATGTTGCCTATTGCCCCGACGAGAATGACGTCATTCGCAAGGGCGAGCTCGGAGCGAAGCGAACGATCTCGGCACGGATGATAGACTTGGACGTCCACGCCATTCGGTATGACGGCGCACTGGGATTCAGCCAGCCGCAGTCGAGGCGCGAGGTGGTCTTTGAGGTGTTCGGATACGAATACCACCTTGGGAGACCCCACTCGAACAATCCCGGATCGGAGCAGTGCCAAGCGATCTGAATGTGCCACATCAGATTGACCGTGCAGGACTGAAACGACGGGCACGCCCATGAGGCGTCCCAGCAAGCTGGCGTATATCGCCGAGCCATACAAATGCGCAACAATCACATCGATCTTGCATTGCCGCGCGAGCCGGCGCAGTGCGAGAAGGTATCCAGCTTTGAACGAGCCCTTGGCCGCCAGGATGTGGGGAACCAACGAACGTTTCTCAAGTTGTTCGGGGAGCCAACCGTTGTCCCCTACGACAGCGACCGACCGAAATCGAGTGGGATCAAGGCCGGCGGCCATCTGAAGGAAAACTGTCTCGGCGCCTCCTGGTCCGCCGGTATCGATGACGTGCATTACGGAAATCACGTCGTCAGGCATAACTCTCGAAGAGGTCCAGGGGAAGATATGGGCGCCGTATTTTATCAGAATGAGGACGGCGTCGCCTATCAGTGGCAAGAATAAAGGTTGATCGGTTCGATTAAAATATTTGCGGACTGGCCGCTAAGCGATCCTAGGCAGAGAATGATCCTGCGATGGATTGAAAGGAGAAATGGGCGCTAAGTGGATTGCGGAAGGAATCTGGTTGTTTGAAATCGCAATTGCGCAGAGAGTCTTTATCATGAGCATGATCGCTTTTCGTCGCGGCCTGATCACCGGCGTATCGGTTGCATCGTTTCTCGCGGTTTCAACTTCTGTACCGACGGCTTCGGCGGGCACGCCGACACTTCTTACCGAGCTGCAATTCAATTCCAGCGCGCTCAGTGCGCCAGGCTGGGTATTCGGGTCGAACAATGGTGCCTCGATTAGCATCTCATCGACCCCGTCGCCGGTTCCGACCGCAGGCAATGTGTATGCCATGGAAGGCTCCTACCCGGTGCCAACAGGCGCTCAGTACATTTGGGCTAACTACAGCATTGCGAGATTGCAGACTGAGGATATTTACATCGAATTCTGGGCCAAGATGCCTGGAGTTAAAGAGGGCTGCAAGTTTCTAAAGGTATTCGGCCAGCGCTTGACCTCTACAAGTTACGCGAATATGACGATTTATACGGATTACACCGGCGCCGACTATGGAGCAATCAGGCAGGTGGAATATGGCGATGGAACCTCGATTACCAATGACGCTCAGGACGCTATATATCTGAGTGGAGTAAACCCAAGCATGATTGGGCGATCGTATGGCACAGCGTCGGTTTTAACGCCGCAGATGAGAGCCTTCGCATCGACGGATTGGGGAATGAGTTGGCATCATTTCCGGACGCATATCAAGTTCAATAGCGGCACAACCGTGCAAAATCAGGTGCCGGACGGCGCGGTGTACCTTGAGATCGACGGCAAGGTGTACGTAGATGCGACGGGTCTTTACAATCGCAATCCCGCGAATGGGCCAATCGACTACATAGAATTTTTCGGCTGGGCCCAAACAGAGTCGCAGCCGTTCCAGCTGTGGTATGACGATGTACGGATATCGACTGGAGGCTTCATCACTAAGGACGCCACGCCGCAGCGACGAACCTGAGGGCACACTAGGCCGCGGGGCTACCCTCACAAGGCTTTTAGCCAATTCGCGATTTCTCGTATCGCGGGTGCCGGATCTGAGAGACGCATGATTTCTTGGCGACAGAACGGGTCCGCGAAGGAACGAAGGAATGCACCCACGGCTCGTGCTTTGTCCCGGGCGGTCGATTGCCCCCGTCGTAGCTGGATGATGAGGCTGTCGAGATCTCCCAAGAGCCAGCGCATGCGTCGCCCGACTAAGTAAGGTTTGGGTTCTCCTACGGGCAAGCCTTGTGTGATTTGATACAAGAGCCAGGGAAAGTCGACGCCACAATCGATCGCGAGCTGTAAGGAACCCCAAAAGCGACAGTTCACTTCCATGAGATACGGTGTGCCGTCGGTTGCTACGCGGAACTCGACCATCGCCGCGCCAGTCAACTCGGCCGCGCCGAGGAGCTTGGCCGCCGCCGCTTGCATGACCGGATCGATTGGAGCGCTTTCGCACAGAACGCTTACACCGCCGGTCGGGGGTTTCTCCCGAATCCGCCGGTGGGCAAACCAAGCGACGGGTCTCGAGGATGCGTACAGAGCAAAGATGCCAGCGCCGTGCCCCGGGATGAAGCGCTGAACCAAGCAAGGGATGTCGGCCATCCACTTGCTACGATCCAATATTGCAGAGAGCCGACCAGGATTCTCCACGATCTCGACCGAGGTCGACACGATCTCGGTCCCTTTCAAATACCGAGAGCGCGCCGGTTTGAGCACAACCGGGAAGCCAATCTCGTGCGCCGCTGCGATGGCGGCCGCGGCGGTGCCTGCTATTTGCGTGGCAGGGACGGGGATTCCCAGCCTACCCGCGAACTCTGTCAATCGAGCTTTATCGGTGAGGTTCTCGTAGCTAGCGCGCTCCGGAGCCATTAGGCGCACGATTCGTGACAGATTGGGTTGACTCGCGAGCAGCATCGTCGTCAAATCCGTCGCCGATATGACGGTATCGATCGATAGCCGATCGACGATTGCGACGATGTCGTCGACGAATGCGGCTGGAGAAGTCGCAGGGTTCGAATAAAGCGTCGAGTAGGACGTGTGCCGAGAAGCCGCGCCGAGAGAGTTGGTCGCCGTATCGGCTGCGACGATTGTCAGACCGCGACGACCCAGACTGCGAATGACGGCCAAGGCACTCCGTTGATTCGCATCGAGCACTAGGACCCGACGTATGTCGCTCGCTGTGTGAATTTTGGAACCCTTGAGGTGTGGTGAGTTTAGCAGAACTATGGTCGACGTCGAACTATACGGTGGAAAGCGAGGATACCTCGAGCACGTTCGCTCCCGTGCCATGTACGCATTCGGCGCGTATCGCAGCGCCCGTAATATCGAATGGGCGGCTGTTAAGAGATTGGTATTCGTCTGCAAGGGCAACATCTGCCGCAGTCCGTACGCCAGTGCAAGAGCACGTTTGCTCGGTGTCCCGTCGGCCTCGTTCGGTCTGGATGCGGCGCAAGGCGCACCCGCGGATCCGGCAGCTTGGCGCGCCGCACGTTCGCGCGCCGTGGACTTGTCAGCGCATCGCTCGGCACGAAGAGAATCGTGCCACATTTTCGACGACGATCTGCTCGTCGTGTTCGAGCCATCGCAACTCGCCGAGATTAGGCGGGGACGCGCCGATCGCTGGCCGCGTATGACGTTGCTCGGGATTTGGGCGCCGCCGATCCGCCCTCATATTCAAGACCCCTATGGAAGGAGCGATCGATACTTCGAGCGCTGCTTCTCCATTATCGATGCCAATGTTGCCGAACTCGTCAGGCGAATGTCGGGAGGGAACGCGTCGCCAAGCTCCGTGGTTATGGACACTAACGGCCCTGATGGGACGCTTGTTTGATGGACAAGCTGTATACATTGAACCCCATGGCGCTGTGGTCGCAGTTCCGGAAGGAGCATTTCGCATTCTGGATGATCTGCCTCTACTTGATCATGGAGTACGTGCGTCCACAATCAATCTATCCCGGCCTGGATATCCTGCCTTGGGATAAGGCATTTCTGGGTCTTGCCGCGCTCGCATTGCCGATGGATCCGCACAGATGCCGGGTGCGCGACGCAACCAATTGGTGGATGACCCTGTTCTTGGTCGTAATTATCGTCGCATCGACCTTTGCGACTTTCCCCTCGATATCCTGGAGTCACTGGTTTGATTTTTTTGGTTGGTACGTGATCTACTTTTTGATCATCAGTATCGTCACGACTCGGGAGCGATACTTCATATTGCTTGTGATTTTTTTATTGGCGAATTTCAAACTCTCCATCTTCGGTGCGCGTACCTGGATATCACGGGGCTTCGGATTCACCGATTGGGGAATCGCCGGACCACCGGGCTATTTTGAGAATTCTTCGGATCTTTCCGCAGAAATGCTCATGTTCGCGCCAATCGCATTGGAACTCGCACTGTTTGTCAAACCTCACGTCAAACGCGTGACTTACTGGTTTCTAATGTTGGGCGCCGTTACAGGAGCCATGACCGTATTGGCCGCGAGCAGTCGTGGTTCGCAGCTTGGATTGGCGGCTCAAGCGGCATGGGTGGCCATTCAGCGTAAGCTCAAGCTAAAGGTCCTCGTTGCCATCGCGTTTGTAGCATGGATAGCATACAGATTGCTTCCGGCCGCAGAGAAAGCACGGTTCGCGAGCGCAGGGACCGACAATTCCTCCGTCCAGCGATTGCATTACTGGCAGGCGGGGTTGAAGATGATCGAGAACCATCCGGTTCTCGGAGTTGGGTATTTTAATTTTCCCGCTGTCTATCCCCTCTACGATCCGAGCAATTTGTGGCACGGAACGGCGCAGCTGCCGCACAACATTTTCATCCAGGTGGGCACCGACGCCGGATTGATCGGCCTCGGCATTTTTGTGATGCTCATTTATCGTAACCTGAAGGGAGCGAGAGACATCCGGCGCGCATGCGAAGGAAATCCGGAGGCACCCGCGTTCGCTGCGGCGGTCGCCAGGGGGTTGGCCCTGACGACGTGGGGATTCGTTATTGCGGGTCAATTCAATACTGTCAGCTATTATCCTTTCCTGTGGATCAATCTGGCGTTGACCGTGTCGCTTGCAAATATCGTCCGGAGAGCGGGACAGCGTGCGCCGACTGGTGTCTTGCCGCTGGTCAGCCAGACCCGATGACGCGGGCGCTGAGAATTCTGCACATCATGTCGGGCGACCTGTGGGCGGGAGCCGAAGTTCAAGCATGCACCTTGATTTCTGAGCTGGTGCGCACGCCCGAGACCGAGGTGGCGGCAGCTGTCATGAACGAGGGGAGGCTCGCGGACAAGCTGCGTCTGGTTGGGATTCGCGTGGACGTAATGAACGAGCGGGAACTGGGGCCTTCGCAAATATTGCTTCGCCTGCGCCGTCTGCTAAAAAGTTGGCGGCCGGACGTGATTCATACCCATCGCGAGAAGGAGAACATCCTAGGTGTGCTAGCGAACCGCACGTGCCGCAATGTCCCCTCGGTACGCACCATGCACGGAGGAAATGAGCACACGAGGGCGGCAGGCTGGAGCGGGATTCGTCATGCTATGGTGATGAAACTCGATCGCTGGTGCGGGCGTGTGTCTCAGCAAAGAGTCATCGCGGTCAGCCGGGATCTTGGAGTCAAGCTGGCTCGGGATTTCCCCGCCGATCGGATTGTGCTCATCGAGAATGGCGTCGCCGCCGAGGATGTCAGGGCAGCCAGGGGCGTTGCGGAATTTCGGACGGCGGAACCGAATTCGACCCACATCGGCATCGTCGGGCGTCTCGTCCCCGTCAAACGTGTGGACATTTATCTGGAGACGGCGGCCTATCTGCGGCGTCAGTCTCCGACACACTCTTGGCGATTTCACGTTTTCGGCGACGGTCCGCTGCGCACTAATCTCGAGGCGTTCTCGGAGCGCTTGGGCATCTCTGATGTGGTCACATTCCACGGTCACCGTCCGGACAGTTCCACGTTTATCGGAGGATTGGACGCGCTAGTCATCTGCTCTGACCATGAAGGAATGCCCATGACGGCACTCGAGGCTGCCGCGCTCGAGGTGCCTACCATTGCCCACGCCGTCGGGGGATTGGTTGAGGTCGTTCCCGAAGCGTTTCTGGTTGCTCGGCACGAATCCGAAGCTTACGGCGAAGCAATTCTAAGGGCCATTCGCGATGAGGGTCGCACCATTGCCAGAAGCCGCACGACGGAAACGTTACTGCGGTTTTCGGCGCAAGGCAACGCCGAACGGGTCCGCGCCGTGTACGAGCAACTCGTTGCGCCGCGGGATAACACATAGCTAGGGCAATCGCGATGCGTATCCAAGAACAAGAGCCGGCAGGCCCCGAGCGACGATCCCCGAGCTTCGTAAGCCATGCTGCTACGTATGCGATCGGCAACGTCGCGCGAAGGCTGGTGGGCTTCCTAATGTTGCCGATTTACACCCGTTACCTCACGCCGGCCGATTACGGTGTCATCGGGCTCTTGACGTTTGCCCTGTCTCTGATGGAGCCGCTATTCGGTGCGCGATTGGCCCGGGCGATTCCCAAGTTTTACCTCGAGGTGACTGATGCGCGATCGAAGCGGGCCGTAATCTGGGGTGCGCTGGGCCTCACGGCGACGGTCAGTGCGGTCACTGTGCTCATACTCGTGTTGACACGCGGCGCGGGCGCTCAGTTGCTGTTTGGAAATCGAAATTACGCTCTGGTCTTCGGTTTGTTTGCGACCAACCTCTTGACTCAACCGGTCGAGGAGACCGGTATGACGTATATCCGCATGCAGGGGCGATCAGGACTGTTCTTGGGTTTTAGCATGCTCAAGCTGCTGTTGCAGGTGGGCCTCAATTTGCTCTTGGTCGTGTACTGGCGAGGCGGAGTGCTCGGCGCCGTCGAGAGTGGGGTGATTTCTTCGATTGCTACCGGGATCTGGCTCACGGTCTATGTTGCGAGATACGTACGGCCGGCGTTTGATTGGGCATTGACGCGCAGAATGCTGCAGTTCAGCTGGCCCCTTTGGCTATCGGGTGTGGCGGGACTGTACATCGGATCGTCGGGCGCGATGTACCTGAGAGTGTTTGGATCTCTGAGCGCCGTGGGGTTGCTGGAGTTGGCGCTAAAATTTGCGACCGTGGTGGTGATGTTGATTTGGACCCCATTTTGGCAACATTTTGAGCCGATGAGTTTCGGCTACTACCGGGAGGAGGACGGCCGGCGGAAGTTTCAGGTGGCCTTCATCGTCATTTCGGCGCTGATGTTTGCGGGCGGGCTGGGAGTCAGCATCTTTGCTGAGCCTGTGATACACGCGATGGCGTCGCAGTCCTTTTACGCCGCCGCAAGCGTCGTGCCGATACTCACGTTCGGCTTCGTTCTGAACAGTCTCACTTTATTTTTCTTTTTCAGCTTAATGGTCACGGACCACACCAAGTTGCTCAGCCTTTGCCAGTACGCCACCGCGGTCGTTATCACCATCGCCTACCTCGCTCTCGTTCCGAGTCTCGGACTCATAGGTGCAGCCTGGGCGCAGTGCCTGGCTTTCGGGGCTAGTTTTGTCCTGGTCTGGATCGTTGGAGCACGGTATTACGACCCTGGATTCAACCTCGTGCCGCTGGCGGGATTTGCGCTCGTGAGTTTGGTGGCTTACCTGTGTTCGAACGTCGTGCTGGGATCGCATGCTTTCGTCGTCGACCTCTTGATCAAGGCGCTGGTGCTGCTGATCGCAACCGGGCTCATTGGGTTGATTGCGGTTCGGGCGATTCGCACTGCGGATGGATCATTGTTCGAGGACTTACCCTGGCCGTTGAATAGATGGGGTTGACGGCTGCGCGGGCTGCACGCGATGCCACGCGCGCACCACGTCTCGGGCGCAATGGACGGTATCGGCGGTCACCAGATCGTGGGTCGGCAAGGTGAAAAGCCGGTCCGCAAGAGCGGACGCGTGGGGGAACGGCCCCTGACGTCGCACGAGCTCCGGGATCCCGGCAATCCGGGTGAGGTCGGCACCGTAAAAGCGTGAGGCACCCAGGTGGTGGCGGTTGAGACTCTGCACGAGGATGTCGCGAGCGGCGCGATCGGGTGCAAGCAGGGCAA
>Ga0210388_10000867_pt1 | contig 24020 bp, 22 predicted proteins | sample IncBWC19OmetaG_FD_155485 | JGI IMG/M metagenome (GOLD analysis project Ga0210388, IMG submission 155485) | Forest soil microbial communities from Barre Woods Harvard Forest LTER site, Petersham, Massachusetts, United States - Inc-BW-C-19-O ...
GGCGACTGTCGTGGGTACTGTTGTTGACGCCGGGCAAGCCGTCGTAACGAACGCGACTGTCAAGCTAACTCACCTAGCCACCGATTCAGTCGTGGAGGTTCATACAAACGACCACGGCGAATATCGCACGCCTCCCCTTCGGCTCGGAGAATATGAAATCAGCGTTGAGGCACCCGGCTTTAAGCGCTTCAACCAGAAGGGCGTGGTGCTCAACATTGGCGACGTCCGGCAGGTGGATGCGACGCTCGAGGTCGGGGAATTGTCTCAGACCGTCACCGTGGAGTCGGCGGCGCCCCTGTTGCAAACGCAAGACTCTACGGTCGGTACCGTGATCACAAATCAGGAAATCACGGAGTTGCCGCTCAATGGACGAAATTATCAGCAGCTGGCCCTATTGTCGGCAGGCACGGTCCCTCCGCTGGTCAATAACGTGGGCATCAGCATCGGCGGGCAGCCCAGCGCCCAGGTGGCTTATCTGCTCGATGGTCAGGACAACAACAATCAAGGCATGTCGCCGTCAGGGAATGCTGGCCAAAAGGATATTGTCGAACCCTCGATTGATGCGCTCCAGGAATTCAAAGTCGTCACGAATGGATACTCGGCTGAGTATGGCCGCTCGTCATCAGGCGTGATCAGCGCAGCGATCAAATCTGGCTCCAATGAATTTCATGGCGAAGGTTTCGAATTCGTAAGGAACGCGGCGCTGGATGCGGAGAACTACTTCACCCCCGCTGATTCTTCCAAGCCCCCGTTCGGGAGAAATCAATTCGGGGGCGCCATCGGTGGCCCGATCATTCACGACAAGACTTTTTTCTTCGGTGACGTGGAGTTTGGCAGAATTCGGGAAAGCTACACCTCTGTCAACTCTCTTCCCGACGCTGCCGAACTCGCTGGCCAATTCCCGGCTGGCCCTCGGGATCCCGTCATCTACGATCCATCGACGCCCGGTGTGCCATTCCCCATTGTGAACGGTCAGTACGTGATTCCAGCGGGCAGCATAGATCCGATCTCCCAGAAAGTTGTGAATCTGCTGATCAGCGCGGGAGCGGATCCGCAATCGGCTACGGCAAACAACTTTGTGTACGCAAGCCCGGAAGATACGAACGCCCATCGCTGGGACGTTCGCGTGGACCAGATCCTGACGGATAAGCAGAATCTGTACTTCCGATTCAGCTCGCAAGTCGACGACCTGGGAATAACGTCGCTGCTTCCGCCCGCTCCGGGCGAAGGCTACTTCTCCTACGGACCGGCGTCGAGCAAAACAGGAGCTCAGACCGTGGATGGCACGAGCTTCGTGCTGGGGTACAACCGCATTTGGTCTTCCACTCTGGTCAGCTCCGTTCTGGTGGGATGGAATGATCTATTTTGGAATAACACTTTACCCAGCCAGAAGCTGACCGGGATCGGCATTCCCGGCGTGGACGAGGCCAATCCTGGTTTCTCCGGCCTCCTGATCACCGGCCTGCCAAGCCTGGGCGTCACGAATGTGCCGAACACGGACATCTCTCAAGACCGGCAGGTGTCTGGCGATTTCACATGGACCAAGGGATCTCACAACGTCAAATTTGGCGTACAGGAGTATTGGCTCCAGACCAATTTTCACAGTTCGCAGACTTCCGGCGGGACCTTCACGTTTAACGGCCAGTATACGGGCGATAAATCCGACGGCGAATCCATCGGCAATCCGTTTGCAGATTTCCTGCTGGGGGACGCCTCCGCTGCGAGTCTTTCGACCTACGCGAACCTGAATTTCCGCATTCCCGAGTCAAACCTGTTTATCCAAGACGACTGGAAAGTGAATCGTCACCTCACCCTCAATATCGGCCTGCGCTACGAATTCGCGCCTCCCGCAGTCGACGTACACAACGCGATCGCCAATTTCGAGATGAATACCGATCCCTACGTCGGCACGCCTCATCTGGTCCCTGCTGGGGCGAATGGAGGCGGCATTGCATCCCGGGCGCTGCAGAATGTTGACTACCACCAGTTCGCCCCCCGCTTCGGATTCGCGTACAGCCTGGGAGATAAAACGGTTGTGCGTGGAGGCTATGGAATCTTTTATTCCAATGTCATCACCGTCGGCGGCATGTCGTCTTTGGAAAAAAATCCGCCCGATAGTGTTGTCGTCAATGAAAATCCGAGCACGACCGTGCCATCGGTGTTCCTGCAGGACGGGTTTGCGAGTAACGCACTCTCCCTGGCAAATGCCAAAAACGTTCAGCTGGTTTCGTTTGATCAACGCAGCGTTCCGCCCACCGACTATCAATGGAATCTCAACGCTCAACGCCAGCTCCCCAGTGGTTTCCTGCTCGAGGTTGGCTATGTGGGGAACAACTTCGACCACAACTGGTGGTCGATCGACGGCAATCCCGCACCTCTCACAGCCGACCCGGTCGGAAGCTTGAACTCCCGGCGTATCTTCACGTCAGCGGCTGTTCCGGGAACGCCGTACACGATCAGCCTCTCAAACATTAAGCGGATCCAGAAAAGCGGCTACAGCCGTTACAACGCGCTGCAAACCAAACTTGAGAAACGCTACGCAAATGGCCTATCGCTGATCGCTTCCTATTCTTATTCCAAGACGATGGCACTCGGTGACGCTGCGGGGCTTCAGGATCCTTTCGATTGGGCTGCTGAATATGCCGTCGCAGGACAGGATGTGACCCAGCACTTTGTCGCGAGTGCCATCTACGAGCTGCCTTTCGGGAGAAACAAGAAGTTCGGCGACCGCTGGAACGGCATCACGAACGCCTTCCTGGGCGGATGGGCCGTCGATCCCATCGTCACAGCCAGCACGGGCTTTCCTGTCAACCTATCGGAAAGCACCGATCCATCGAACACTGGGCAGAATGACAGACCGAACGTCGTCGGTAATTGGCACCTGGCCGACCCCACCGTAAATGAATGGTTCGATACGGCCGCTTTCGTGGCGAACGCTGCGGGCACTTTCGGAGACGCGAAGCGGAATTTGCTCCGTGCACCGGGTCTAATCAACGTGGACTTAGCCGCCCACAAGTCATTCCAGGTTACGGAACGAGTCAGCGCTCAACTTCGCGTGGAATCATTCAACTTCACCAATACACCCGCGTTTGCGTCTCCCGACGCGGTGGTCGGCGATCCCAATTTCGGCCGCATTCAGTCAGCAGGAAACCCGAGGCAGGTTCAGCTCGGAGTGAAGGTGCTTTTCTAGGAATAAATCAAAAAGAGAGAGGGAAAAATGAAAAGGTTGATTTTCTTGATGCTTCTCGCAACAAGCGTTACGTTCGGACAACAAAATGCGCAGGCGCCAAAATCTCAGGCGAAAGTGCTCACTCGCGCGGAATTCGACGACCTGTTCGCCAAGCCCGACCGGATTTTGATCATCGATGTGCGCCGTCCGGACGAAATCAAGGACGTCGGTGGGTTTCCCGTCTATCTCAACATACAGATCGGCGACCTCGAAAAGAGCCTCGATTGGATTCCGAAGGACCGCACGATCATAACCGTGTCGAATCACGCCGCACGGGGCGGGCGCGCGGCTGACATTCTAACGAAGAATGGCTTCAACGTCGCGGGCACTATCGGCGTCCAAACGTACGAGAAAGACGGCGGAACACTCGCCAAAATCATCGTACCGCCGCCCGCCCCCACCACTACAGCTGAAAAGAAGGAACCATAAGACGGGCCTTTATTCGAACAAGGAGAAACGAACGTGGTGAAATCCCGATTGACGTGGTCCGTTATTGCGGAAGTCATTCTCGCTGTCGCGCTCCTAACTCCCGCTTTGGCTTACGCTCAGTCGGCCTTGCCGGTCGCGAATGCGGCCGCGCCTGTGGCCGACGCGAATCCCACATCTGGTGGCGGGGCCGCCGGGTCGAAATCCCCGGCGGCGCCGCGCCCAACTCCGCGCACTCCAGATGGTAAGCCCGACCTTTCCGGAGTTTGGAATGGGCCCGGCGTTTACATCAACAGAGGCTTTCCCGACGGGAAGTTGCCTTATACGCCTGCGGGTGAAGCCGCCTACCGGTACAACATGACAGGCGCCGTTGATCCGCAGTCTCTTTGCATCATCATCGGCCAGCCGCGAGCGGATTTGGACGCTCAACCGTTTGAAATCGTTCAGACTCCCAAACGCGTGGCCTTCCTGTACGAGCGAGACACCAACTGGCGCATCATCCCGATCGATGGCCGGCAGCACCCCAAAGATCCGGAGCCGTCCTTTTTTGGTGACGCCGTCGGCAGTTGGGACGGAGACACGTTCGTCGTGGATTTGGTCGGCTTCAAGGGTGACAAGGTATGGACCGACAATGTCGGCCATCCACAAAGCGATTCATTGCACCTGATTGAACGGTGGACGCGTCCCGACGCGGACCACCTGCAGCTCGACCTCACCATTGATGACCCGAAGTACTACACAAAACCAATCAAGATTACGAGAAATCTGAAGCTGCAGGAATACGAACTGATCGAATTCTCGTGCGATGAAAACAACCTCGATCGGGATCGCTTGGGACCTGGCCTCGGGACCAAGGACGGAACGCGTGGCTACGACAAGCAGGCTATTCAAAATCTGCCGCCGGTCACGACAATCGGAACCGATCACTGACGGTAGATATCTATAGGGACTCAATATCCAGGAGGAATCGACATGAAGGCCAAACAAGTTGCGCTGCTCGGGGTCATCTCGCTGCTGACGGCATTTCCTGCCTTGGCGCACCATTCGTTTGCGGCGGAGTTCGATGAAACCAAACCGATCGCATTGAAGGGGATTGTCTCAAAAGTAGAGTGGGAGAACCCCCACGTCTACTTCTATGTAGACGTTAAGGACGACAAGGGAAATGTGGCGAATTGGGGCGTCGAGAGCACCAGCGTCGTTGAACTCATCCACCGCGGCTGGTCGCACGATTCGCTCAAAGTGGGCGATCACGTGACCGTCGAAGGCTTCACCGCTAAGGACGGTTCGCGCCTCGTGGGCGCAAGACTCGTGACGCTGGCCGACGGTCGCAAAGTGTTCACCGGTTCGCCCGGTGACGGAGGTCCTGGCGATCCCGCCAAGGACCAATAAACTGCCGTCGGATCGACCGTCGCCAACCCGCAGAGGTCCTAGGGTTGGCGACGGAACGCAGTGGACGAATTTGGCGGTTCAATCGAGAGGTTTCGACCCGCTGAAAGGAAATCGTGCCCCACAATATGTCTCCGCTTCCGCATTTCTGCCAATGGCTTCACGACTCGACGATAGGAACGTCAATTCGCGAGTCGACATATGCGTTTCCAGTCATCGAGACGGTGCACGTCCTCGGCATAACGCTGCTGGTCGGAACGATCGCGGTCGTCGATTTGCGCCTTCTCGGAATCTTGTTCAAGCGCGAGAAAGTTTCCTCAATCGTCCGACAAGTGTTGCCATTGACCTGGTCTGGATTCGTTGTCATGTTCGTAAGCGGCGTTCTGCTTTTTTGGTCGGAGGCCGAAAAAGCTTACGTCAATCCCATCTTTCGCATCAAGTTGCTCCTCCTGCTGTTGGTCGGCCTAAACCCTTTGATTTTCCATTCCACGATTTATCGCCGAGTGGCCGCATGGGACGACGCGCTGGTTGCGCCCAGACAAGCCAGGGTAACAGCGATTCTCTCACTCACGCTTTGGACCGCAACGATCGTGGCCGGGAGAGCGATTGCGTATGTCCACTAGACACGAATTCCCTGCCGTTCGCCGCGATCGAGAAACGCGATGAGCGAAAGCAAATAGAAAGGTTGAATAGAGATGTCAGCGCTGCACTTTTTTCGATGGCTGAGTCACTCCTCGTTCAGTATTTATCTGCGCCACTCGACATGGGGCTTCGCAATCATTGAGACGGTGCATCTGCTTGGGCTTGCAGCCTTGGGAGGGACGATCCTGATTGTCGATCTCCGCCTTCTCGGAATAGGTTTGCGACGTCAGCCGATTTCACGAGTTGCGCGGGAACTCTCGCCCGTATTATTGGGAAGCCTGGGAGTGATGTTGATTTCGGGCGCGCTTCTTGTGATGACGGGGCCCATGAAGTACTACTACAGTCCATCGTTCCGGCTAAAGATACTGCTTTTTCTGTTAGCGGTTACCTTCTACTTCACGCTCCACCGCAACGCTGTCAGATCAAATGCCGATAGCACTGGATTCACGTGGTCCAAGGTCGCAGCCGTTGTTTCGCTTGCGCTCTGGCTCGGGGTTGGCCTAGCAGGACGTGCAATTGGTTTTCTCGGCATGCTTCTCGTTTAGGCCCGCCAGATTGCAAGTCAGGTGCACAAGGCCGTATGTGTTTGAGAAGCTCCTCGACGCAAAGGAAGGGTTCCCGCCCCAGAATCCTCTAAAACTCGCCATTCGCAGCGCGGCAAGAAAAACCCCGTGTGGGTTGGACCCGAGCGAAAAGATGCCATTACCCGAGAAGAACGAATTCTGACAGGCAAAACCCTCCTCGAGCGGTTCTACGAGCGAAACGCCCCCGGAGACCTCTTCAAACGCTCGTTTGAGTCTTGAATCGATTCCGATCGATTTTAAGTGACCGAATCCTGGATTCGAGCGTAGACCGCGGTATCCCCAACTTGACCGCAGCCCCGGTTGGTCCGAACACCCGCCCGCGACTTTCTTTCAGCGCAGCCTCAATCATGCTCTTCTCTTGTGCGACGAGTTTTAGGGGGAGCTGAATTTGGTCTTTCCGCTCTACCGGAGGTGGCTGCTGTGGCAACCAGCTTTCGTCGATCGAGAAACTCTCCGTCTCGCAAAGTAGCACCGAACGCTCGACGACGTTCTGTAATTCGCGTATGTTTCCGGGCCAATAGTATGACTCAAGTAATCGAAGAGTCTTCTTGTCGACGGTCGTAATTCTCTTACCGGTTTTCCGCGCGTAGCGATCGATAAAGTATTCAACCAGCAGACGGATGTCCTCTTTTCGTTCTCGAAGAGCAGGACTTTCAATCGGAAACACATGCAAACGATAAAACAAATCAATGCGGAACGACCCGGCGCTGATAGCGGCCTGCAAGTCACGGTTCGTGGCTGCGATCAATCGAACGTCAGAGCGTATCGGGCGTGTCCCGCCCACACGTTCAAACTCATGCTCCTGCAAAACACGCAGGAGGGCAACTTGGGTCTGGGCTGGAAGTTCGCCCACTTCATCCAGGAAGAGCGTGCCGCCATTTGCCAGTTCAAACCGTCCCAAGCGCTGCTGAATCGCCCCCGTGAAGGCCCCCTTCTCATGGCCGAACAACTCCGAGGCGATCAAATCACGTGGGATTGCCGCGCAGTTCACGCTGACGAAGGCGCGCGCGCTGCGATTTGATCTTCGGTGGATCGCCCGCGCAAGAAGCTCTTTGCCCGTTCCCGTTTCACCGGTGATCAGGACGGTCGAATCTGTAGCAGCTACTTTGACCACCCGCGAAAGCGATGCCTGCAACGTCGGTGACGTCCCCACAATCTCTTCAAACATGGAGACCCGATCCACTTCATCCCGTAAAACCAGGTTCTCCCTGTGGAGCTGCCGCCTTAAGAGCTCTAATTCCTCAACCGCGTATTCTAGGGCTGACCTTGTTTCAAGATGCTCGGCCCCATCCCAGAACTCGAGTGCCAAATCCCCGAACTTGGCTGTACGGATGAAATCCAGAACTATCTTCACGGCAGCGCAAACGCCGATGGTCCTTTCAGAGTCATGGACGCAGTTGACCGTGGCGCGCGATTGCGTTTGCTGTGTGCTAGCATGCGACCTTGGGCAAACCAAATCGAGGTTTCCAGCTCCCTGGTGATCATCCGGAACGGCCACCGTTTGTGTCGCCATAAATCCGAGCTCCCTTGCTGAATGTCCTCTTTTGAGGTGAATCTGGACCTCGCTGGGCGGTATTCTCAGAGAGGGGCCCTTGGGAAGTCCTTCAGGAAACTCTGAAAAAAGATGAAAAACTCTGAATCGCCCTATAGACTAACCACGTTCCTATGAGCAAGTTGTACTGTTTCGGGGAGTTTGTGCTGGATCCACGCACCCGCACACTCTCTCGCGCGGGTTCACCCGTTTCTCTGACCCCTAAAGCTTTCGACGTCCTGCTCTTCCTGACTCAAAACCCCAACCGTCTGGTCACCAAAGAGGAATTGTTACTAGCAGTGTGGGGCGACACGTTCGTGGAAGAGGGAAACCTAACCCAATACATCTCGCATTTGCGCAAGGCCCTCGGGGGCAACTCGGAAGAGACTCGCTTGATCGTGACCATCGCTCGAAAGGGCTACCACTTCACGGCGCGTGTCACTGTCGTCGCCGAGGCAGCATACAGCGCAGAAGATGCCACGCTTCGGACGAATGCGACCGAAACCTTAAAAACCAATGCGCGACCCGTGGTGGAGTCCCCCACCGCAGAGAAACTCACCAAATCACCGTCACCTCGTCTCCGCTTGCGCAAATGGTTCGCGGCGGGCGCGCTGTTGGCCGTTATCGCTGCGGCCTTTTGGTTGTACTCGAGCTACCGCCGCCGAGTGACGCTCTCCGCCACGGACACCATTGTTCTCGCCGATGTCAAAAACGAGACCGGTGATCCGGTGTTCGACGACGCATTAGACACTGCTTTGCGCTACGAAATGGAGCAGACGCCCTATCTGAACATTCTGGGCACCGATAAAGTCTTCGGTACCCTGGCGCAACTCAACCTTCCGCCGACTACAAAGTTGACGGCCGACGTGGCACGCCAGATCTGCGGCAAGACCAGCAGCAAGATGATGATCTCCCAATCGATCGGCGATGCCGGCAATGGCTACCATTTGCAGATGCGGGCGCTCGACTGCCGGTCGGGAGCAACCCTGGCCACGGAGCAGGCGGACATCGATAAGCGGAATGAGGTCGTACACGAATTGGGGGTCACAGCCGCACGCCTTCGCGCGAAGCTGGGAGAGTCCGCAGATTCGCTGGCGCGCTTCAATCAGCCGCTGGAAAAGGCGCTCAGCCCTTCACTCGAAGCTTTGCAAGCCGTCACTCAAGGCCTCAAACTCTCCCTCGCCGGCGACGCCGAGGGAGGGCGCAGACTCTATCAGCGAGCTGTCGAACTGGATCCGAACCTTGCCGTAGCGTATGGGCGCATGGGCGCGGCCTACCTTTTCCTTGGTAATACTGAGTTGTCGGAGGCTTCGTACACGCGTGCGTACGAACTCCGCGACCGATTGACCGAAAAAGACCGGTTCGGCGCCGAAATCACCTATTACAGTAATGTGAAAGGCGACTGGGAGAAGGAATATTCTTCCGTGCTTCATTTCTTAGAGATCTTTCCTCGGGATGTATTCGCTCATGCCAACCTCAGGGAAGCATTTGTCCATCTCGGCCAGCCCGACCGCGCCGCTGACGAAGCGGCCGAGGTTGCAAGGTTGCGGCCAAGCTCATACTATTTCGGTAGCGCGATACAGTCCATCAGGTACGCAAGCAGATTCAATGAGGCAAAATCATGGCTCGCCAAAGCGGACGCCCTTAAACTCGACAGTTCACTGATCCGGCGGGAGAGACTCATTGTGGCATTCGCCACAGGAGACCGGGACAACGTCGAAAAGATCCTCAGGGACGATGAGCAAGGCAACTATCGAAAGGACTTCCTGCATGAACATTCCTTGATCGAGATTCAACAGGGTCGCTTTCAATCCGCCGAGCGTCTGCGACTGCAAGCTTTGGGGCGAACCTCGAAGGATAGCAACGCTGACTGGTGGGTGCTCCTCTCGGCCCTGGAGGATGGCGAAGTCGGAGAGGACGTGCAAGCTCGACGCTGTGAAAGCAAGGCAGCGGGAAGCCCGCTAGATCGCGATGGCAAGATCGCCCTGGCGCTGGCGCTCGCGCGATCAGGACAAGCAGCGGAAGCCGGTAGACTCGCAGACCAGGTCAGCGCCGAAAGGCCCGACGACACGCTCGTGCAGCACTACTTCGTTCCCACCATCCGGGCCGCGATCAAGCTGCGGCAACACGATCCGGCGGCAGCCATCGATCTGCTCCGCGGCACTGCCAAGTACGATCTGGCGTTTACGGGATCGTTCAACTATGTGTACCCCGCCTACATCCGCGGACTGGCGTATCTGGAGCTTGGCGATGGCCAATCGGCCGCAGCTCAGTTCCAAAAGCTAATCGACAATCCCGGTTTTAGCGTGAGATATGTCACCGGACCCCTGGCCCGGCTTCAACTCGGCCGCGCGCAGAAGATGATGGGCAATGAAGGCGCTGCGCGGCAGTCCTACGAGACTTTCTTGGATTTGTGGAAGAACGCCGATCCCGACATTCCCATCTACCAGCAAGCCAAAGCCGAGTACGCCAGCTTGGCCAAGGATTGAGTCGCACAAACCAGAGCAGTTCGAACCCGGAATAACTAAGAATTCGTTCCTGCCAGGGAGTCGCTTCAACGAAAAGCCGACTATAATGCCAGGTGCCCGCGAGCGATCGCTTCCGAGCAGCCGATGATCCGCTCGTAACTGAGTGGACGCGGCCGAATATGAGCAGCTCTTCCACGCATATCCTTACTTCTGGTGACTTGCAAGCTACATTCTGGCCCGCCGCTGGAATGCTCGGCGCTTCTCTTCGCTTCCGTGGAGTTGAGATTCTGCGCCGCGTGGACGATCTCGATGCCGCCGGCATCAAAGGAAGCACTGCCGGCATTCCACTCCTGTATCCTTGGGCAAATCGCCTCGGCAGCTTGCAATATCGAGCGGCTGGACGTCAGGTCTCGCTGGATTCCTCCTCGTCGCGTTTGCATTTCGACGATCACAAACTCCCTATGCACGGCGTTCCCTGGTCTCAATTGCAGTGGAACGTTGTTTCGAGCCACGCGGATGCGCTTACCGCACGTTTGGATTGGTTGAGCCAGGAACTGCTCGCGATTTTTCCATTCCCGCATCATGTCGAAATGGCGGTGCGGCTGCGGCCTGTTGATTTGGAGATTCAAACGACCGTCTTTGCAGATTCAGGTTCACCGGTTCCGATCAGTTTCGGTTTCCATCCCTATTTCGGCCTTCCGGGAATCCCGCGGGCAGAGTGGACACTGAACGCTCCTGCCATGCGCAAACTGGCTCTCGATCCGCAAGGGATTCCCACCGGTCGGGAAACTTCGTCGGCGCCCCTCGCTGCACGGCTTGGAAACACCGGCTACGACGATGGCTTTGCCCTTTCGGGTGAGCAGGCCACGTTCTCGACCGCCGGTAACGACTGCTCCATCGCCATCGAATTCAAACGCGGTTTCCCCTTCGCCCAGATCTTTGCTCCGAAGGATAAGGAGTTCATCGCCATTGAACCGATGACTGCGGCCACAAACGCACTTTGTTCGGGCGAGGGCCTGCGCGTGATTGCGCCGGGCGAGCGGTTTATCGCCTCATTCCGAATCGAGGTCTACCACCACGCATGATCGGGCCAAATTGCCCCGGACTTCGAGAAACTCGGAATCAAGGAACTTGGAAAAGCCGAATTTCTAAACGCAGCCGTGTGGGGATCCACCTACGGGTCGACGTCAGGCTGGGATCATCTCGATCGTAATCCGATCATCTGCGTCCCATCCGGCGTAGTAGAGTTCAACCGTCAGATCCGGAAAATCTCTCCTCAGTGTGGCAGTCACCCGCCCGAGATCCTGTTCTTGTCGCTCACGCAGTTCGGCAGAGGCGTGCAAGTGAAGCGGCATCGTCTTGTACCAAGCGCAATCCTGATGCTGAATCAAGATCAGCCGTCGAATCCCGTGTTTTTCCACAAAGAATCGGAACCACTTCCAGCTGGCCCATGAAAACTTCGGCATATATTCGACGAGAGTAAAACTCAGCGGGCCGCCGGGAATGACCATCAGGTCGTATTTCTCATTCAGATTCAGGGCGTGGTTGAGAAATTCGTAGAAGGCCCCCTGAAATCGGTAATCTCCGCAGCAGATCACGAGTACTTCCGTGTCGCCCCGCTGAAGCCTGGAGTTGAGCTGAAAAGTGCGCATCGACGGATTCGCCTAACGCGGAACTCAAACAGTCTATTGCGTCTAGGTCTGCGCCTTGTTGGACTTGCTCTCGACAACCTTGGTGGGTGTCTCGATCAGCTTTCCGCCATTGATTCCGAGCTGCGCGAGGACAGTAGAAAGGTCGAGACCCAAGGCCTGCAATTGTTGAAGCAGACCAAACACCAATGCGGGTCCGGTGTGCGCAATACGCCCGATGCCACCGGTCCCATCGCCATTTGTTCCGCTCCCTTGCTCGATGACAACCACTTTGTCGATGTTTCCGAGCGGGGCGGCCACCGCCCCGAAAATACCGGCAGAAGCTTGCAAAACGCTCGGGAGCCGCTCGAGGATCGTCTGAAGCTTTGCCGCATCGTTAAATTGCTTCCAAGCCTCCGCTTTCTTGAGGATAGCCTGAGCTTCTGCGACACCTTGAGCTTCGATTGCCCGTGCCTGCGCCAGGCCCATGGCCTCGATTTTGGCTGCTTCCGCCCGTCCCTCTGCTTCGACCGCGGCAGCTCGTCCCATTCCTTCCTGCCTTAGCTTTTCCTGTTGAGCTTCGGCGAGAGCTATCTGAGCGGACTTTGAGCCCTCCGCCTCGAGAATCGCTGACTGCTTGGCAGCCTCCGCGCGCAGGATCGCCGCCTGCCGATCGGCTTCGGCGGCTTTGATCACAGTGGCCTCAAGTTCCTTTTGCTTGCGCTGGACTTCTTGTTCCTGGACGGCTATCTGCTCCTGCGTCCGCATCTTTTCGACACGCACTTCTTCAACCACGACTTGCTGCCTCGCCTTGGCCTGTGCGAGCGGTCCTGCCTGAGCGGCCATGGCCTTCTGCGTCTCGACCTCCGCAAGGAACTGTGCCTGCTTTATGTTGAACTCGCGTTGAGCTCCTGCAATGTTGGCATCGGAATCGAACTTTGCTTTCTCGCCTTCCTGCATGGCGAGTGCGGACTTGATTTTCGAATCGCGTGTGGCTTCGGCCTCGCCGATTGTGCCGTCGCGCTTGACTTCCGCCGTGCGCTTCTTCCCAAGCGCGTCGAGATATCCTTCCTCGTCACTAATCTCCTGGACGGTAAGCACATCCACTCCAATCCCCATTCGTTCCAAGTCCTGAGCCGCTTCTGACGTGAGCTTCTGCGCGAAGCTTTGCCGGTCGCTGTTCACTTCTTCGACTGTCAGCGTTCCGAGGATGGCTCGCAGATGGCCTTCCAGAGTCTGGAAGATAACCTTCTGGATCTGGTCAGGTGGCATGCCGAGAAAACGCTCCGCCGCTGCGCGGAGCGAGGTGTCGTCACTCTTAATCTTGACGTTCGCCACTGCTTTGACGGAGATCGGCACGCCCTTCAGCGTGTAGGCGCGTTTGATCTCCAGGGGGATCGTAAATACGTTGAGTGAGAGGTAATCCACCTGCTCGAGCAGCGGGAAGCGGAATGTTGCCCCGCCGTTCACCACGCGGTACCCGACCACCTTCCCGTCTGCCGTCTTGCGCTTGCGCCCGCTCAACACGGCCACGGCGTTTGGCGGCACTTTCAGGTAGTTGCGGCTGAAAAGCGCCATCGCCACAAAGAGCGCAACTACCACCACGACGACGATTAGGGGAACAAAGAACTGAGTAGGCATTCTCATACTCCGTCAAACTTCGAGTTAGTCGGTGCGTCGAACCAGGACCGTCTCGCCAACGATGGATTCGATCGTCACCGACGTATGGGCCGGGATCGCTCCGCCATCCACTGTCCGGGCGAGCTTCTCGACTATGTTTTCACCCAATGCACAGCGAACCTGGCCTAGTCCGCCCGCCGGAATCGCTACGCTGATCTGCGCCGTGCGGCCTACGAGTTCCCCCACGCCCACGCCGCTGGAGGCCTGCTGGCCGAAGAGAAAGCGAGCAAAAAGGTAAATAATGCCCCCGAATATCAGTCCTCCGATCATGCCAATTCCGGAGCTGATCTCGATCCCGTAGCCCAAATGGACGCCGATGGCTCCAAATCCACCGAACGCCGTGACGAATACACTCAGCACGCGCGGGTTGAGGAAGCTGATGCCGTGCATGTCGCCATGTACGTCGCCACCATGCGCGCCGACGTCGGCGTGACCGAACAGTTCGCCAAACACGAAGCTGACGATCAAGAACAGGAATCCGACGGCTGCAATGGCCAGGAATATCGAGAAAGCTGAGAGACTGACCCCATGGGACATCCGACGAGCCTCCCTAAGCCGACGGCTTGAAACCTAGTGTTCAGCTTCGAAATGCAGCAGATTCTGCCGCAGGGGGCCTCACTCTAGATCGCAGCTAGCGCGAAGTCAAGGTGATGTGTTTACTCCAATGATGAGTGACAACCACAGCGTAGGAAGTGCTACTCGATTGAAAGCAAACGAGAAAGAGTGGCGCGCCCAAGAGAACGATTTTAGAACTTTTCTCGGCGAAATCGTGGCAGCGGTGACAAAGAATGAGGTCTCGAGTACGATGAGCCTTTAGCCGGCTTCGGTTACTGGGAGTTATCGGAACGCGCGCGTACAGTGTGTTTCTTTCTGCCTTAGCATGGCGATGCGGCATCCTATATCCTATCTCTTGACTGCAAAGTTGAACCGAGGTAGCAATCAGCACGTGCGTACCGCCTTCATTAGCCTATTGTTAGGTCTCGGATTTTTCGGGCCTACTCCGGTTTGGGCACAACGACCGATTTCGAAATCGAACGAAAGAAGCGGCGCGCCCAAGGGTACGATTTTAGAACCTTTCTCGGCGAAATCGTGGCAGCGGTGACACAGAATGAGGTCTCGGCTGCGATGAGCCTTTAGCCGATTCCGGGGTCAAGAATTATTTGCACTTGTTGCACCACGGTGCGCGTTTCGCGTCCCACAATCGCATCCCTTCGTACCCGTCAAACGTGTCCTGAAAGGTAAGGCAAAGTCCGCTGGCCTTTAGTTCAGAGAAGTGAAACCTAAATGATTGGATTGGTTTGCCATCACAACTTGCCACGACGAGATGGCTTTGGGTGAGATCCAAGTTGTCAATCTTGAGGCTCTCTTGGCGCGGCCAAGGGATCGAATCCCGCGTATCAACCCTCACCCTCAGCATCCCCGAATTACACAGTAAGCCAGAAACGTTCGATGGCGGCCTTGCCGGCACGGGAGAAACGCAAAGCCAACCGAGTTCGGACTGAGATGAGAACGCCGGGCAGACGAGAACTAAGAGCAACACCACGAATGCAGTGAGCCTCAATCTTTTCTCCCCTCCGTATGAGCACGTTTTCCGATCGTCGCTCCCATCGGGAACGATCATGCATCCAAAAACCCGTCGCCAACAGACATTGTTTCTCCAGATGGGTCGCGCCTGATCAACGGAGAGAGTCGGAGCTCGATCGAGCCGAAAGTGGATTTAAGTTCGAAACGAGTTAGAGGGTATCCGTTGAAGTCATTGAAAAGAAACTGCCTGTGAGCGACCCGGAGAGAGTCGAACTCCCGACCAGGTCAATCGCTTAAAAACCGCTGAGCGGCCTGAGACATAGGTAACACATTGTGTCGAAGGGGCATGGATTCTTCTATTACAAGTCCTGATTGCGTCTGATTGCCGGACACGTGCTTCGATTACTTTTCTTCCGGTCCGTTTGCGAAAGGGCGAGCCTCACGCACATCTCGATACCGGACCCAATATGCACAAGCGGGTGGTTCGGTGATCTCGGTGGCGATGTCACACACAAACCCTTCGTCATCCACGGTATGCACAAACAGCTTCTCGGTGTTGCCATCCATGTAGACCACGCACACCGTCTTGTCGACGTTGGCTTTAATAACGGACTCTATTTCGTCTGCCCTCATGAGTCTTGCCCCGTTCGTATTGTACGTCCGAAGAGTGCCCCACCAGCCAAACGGCCCCCCGGAATCTACCGAGAAAGCAAACCCCATATTTGAGGCTCCGTTAAAAAAGGACCGGTCCCCGACGCGCAGTTCTCCGACACATTGTGAGGTGGATCGTCAGCAAGATTCAGTCTTGAGCGGAGGTACGACAAAGTGTTTTTCGTTGGATTCAGTCGATCGCAAAGAGGTAGATGCCTGTCTCGACTGAGTTCACGGGTCTTTCGACGACAAATAGCTGGAAGCCCGCATTGTGAATCTTCTCCACGTCCAGATTTCCGTCTAGTACGGAAGGCCACCACGAGGCCCGAGGGCTCGGCACGTGGGATAGCGGTAGCGCATCAACGCTGTTGAGGTGCTCTCGAAATCCTTGCGAGTCGGAGGGGATAAACTCAAAGGCACACCATTCTGTAGATGGCGAGATTTCATGAGTCTCATGAATGCTCCGGGCACTTGCGGGAAGTAAGTCGTCTGGTATCCAGCTTTGGGCACCTGCTTCGGCTTTTTTTACGTCGGCGAGAGAGGCGTAGAACGATTCACGGCGATCGCTGTGGCACGCGACGAGAACAAATGCCAAACAGGAACAAATGACGGACCCAAACAGACGCCTTTTTGTCGCACCCATGAGTCTAAGAATATGCGATTTGTGAGGCTGTCGCCATTGTGGCGGCAAACTCCCGATCAACGCGATGACCGGAAAAGTTTGCGCTGGAACGAAGATGTACGTGAAACCGACATACCGCGTTTATTGAATGCATTCGCATGTTAGACGTACGGCGATATTCGGTACATTGGCGAGCATTGCGAGAGCCGATTTTCGATTCTTGAAGGGGCCGTGCCACTTGCCACGACGCAGCATGGACCCCGCAACCTGCCCTCTGCTTCGTTGCAGTGGATGCAATCGCCACGGTGAAGGCACACAGTGAACAGACCCTCCCGCCAGCCTTCGTGAAGGTAGTAGTGAAATCCTGTCGTCATTCGTCGCCACCCACCAGTTGCGCTCGAAAATAAACGAAACTGTGCAGAAATTTAGGGATTTGATGCGCGAAACGCGGGAAGGTATCGGAGGTGGATGGGAAATCAGCCCTCAATGTGCGGCAATCCGACGCAATCGGGAGTTTGCCATGCCCGCGCGGTTTCAGTTAAGCGACAATACGACGCTATTTGTGGGCGGACGCGGAATTCGTTTTTGTATGTCGGTCGAGAACCAACACAATCAGTCCGAACATTGCCAGCAGCGCGGACATCCGCACGTGTGAGGACTATATAAGCGAAGCGAGGAGGAGTGCGAAACCCGCCAACATTAGCGGGCTAGGCCGAAACTTCGGCTTTGCATCGGCGCGACCGTCTAACAAAGAAAGCGTGGGACGAGGGGTTGTAGCAAAGCTATCGAAGCAAGCCAGACCGCCGGCGGCGATGGTAAACAAAGGCTGCAATTTGAAATTTCCCGCAAAGAAATCGAACGCCAAGCCGACGCCGTAGACGACTACGGCCAACCACCGGACGGCGCTAAATTTGTCGCGCATGTTGAGCCTCGAAACGAAGCCTCACAATCTACTCGGATATTAGCTTTCCTCTTCTATTAATGCTAGGTGCGCCGTTAGAGTAGGGGCGGATAATCAACGCGCTAACCGGAAAACTCGGTATTGGAACGAAGATGGCCGGTAGTCCGAAGAACTCGGGCACTAGATACGTGTTCCCTAGGCATTGCCCTATAATCACCGCGAAGAACCTCTCGTGGATTCGGTTTTTCTGCTGTGGTAGGTCCATGCACCCGACAGCCCCAACGAAGATGAGCTATTGATCGGCGTGTATGGCACTGAACAAGAAGCACAGGCCGCTATCGAGCGTCTTAAAGGTAAGCCGGGATTCGTAGACGCACCGGACGGATTCCCGATTCATCCCTACGAGCTAAATCGGGACCACTGGATAGATGGCTTCACATTTACCTCGGATTGATTCCTTGGACTGTTTCATTCGCCGTCCTGATCGCGGAGACCTGTCGGCTTTGCACGACCGCGTAAAGAACTAGGAACGCACCGATTGCCGCTGGCATGGCTACGAGTCCGAGATAAAACGACTTCCAACCTTGTTGGATCGTTTCGACCAGCTCTAGCAGGGCAACGAGCAGGAAAACGATTCCGGTGGGGAGGAAAATCCAAACCTCCTTTAGTCCTGTTGGAAGAATCGAATTCGGCGAGCATTCCAAGGATGGGACCGATAACTGGAATCATCGACGCTCGGCGCATTCTATCATGTCGGTAAGTTCCATACTTAGTCATCCTAAGTGATAGAATCGGAGGCGTCATTCGCCTTGACAACTAACGTTACGGGCACAGGCGGATTCTACTACGCGCGGTTAGCCTGCCGTCTACTGAACGTAAGGGCCGGACGTTTGCCGATTTCCTGAATATCGGTGACAAGCCGTTCGAGCCAGCACCAAAAGAACTTGATGGACATGAATGGAAGCTCGATATGGTACGCGACCTGACAGCCTCGGCTATCGGCTTTGGACAAAAGCGTCAGCAGGAAGCTTGAAGCGTACGCTTAGCTTCCGCACCTGCTGTAGTGTGAGCTTCCGCTGTTTCGTCAGAAACATAGAGACGCCGCTCTCGGATCCAAACTCTGGGATCAGATCACGCTGTGTGAGGCCCTGTTGCTCCAGGAGCAGACGCACGACGGAAACTGCGTCCGCGGGAGGAATCGGGTAGTGCTTTTCCTCGTAGCGCTCGATCAGCAGGGTTAGGAGCTCAATCGCCTCTCGTTCCGAGCGAGACGGATTCTCGAGAGCCGTCAATTGGAACAGGGCGTCGGTGTACGCTTCCAGCTCCTCGTCATTGTGTATGACGTGAGGAGCGCCTTTTGCGATCATCTTGGCCGGATTTGCTAGGAGTGTTGTGCTCATTTTGTACCAAATCTCCTATCCCAGTTCGCGGGATTGTCGTACTCCTTGTGGGTCAAGAAAGAGCGAATGTAAACATGCCCTTGGGTTCGCTTCTGGTTAGCTGTTCTTGCGTAGTGAATGATTGTGACGAGCCTATAACGGTTCTGCCGAATGTTGAAAATCACGTATCCCTTCACCTTGTCGGCATCCTTGAACGCGGTGCGAACCTCCAGGAAATTGTGCCATCGAACCCCTTTGACGATAACCACCCAAGCCATGATCTCGTTCGCCGCATCTGGGTACTGCTGCATGGCCTCGTGCAGATGCTTGCGCGTGACTATATGCACAGCGGAATCATACTTCACAATATGTGAAGGTGTCAAGGGGCACGGACATAGCGATTCCGAGCATACGACAACATGGGCCGGTTGACCGGCACTTCGACACAGTATGGCTTCCTAGCGGGCACGTTCACAAATTCGTACACGTACGACGCAGCGTCCAACCGTACCGGCTTTACGACGCCCGACAGCAGCACGATGTTCATGCAGCGCCACGGCCAGCATAAACGGTCCTATACCAAGTCCTCGTGCTATCTAGAGAACCTAAAGGGCTACTTCGGAAAAGTAAGAATCTCCCGCATCGCCCCCGCACATATCGAGGCGTACCGGCTCAAACTGCAAAGCGACAAGTCGCGGCGCGACCCGAAGAAGTCGGTGTCCCTTACAACGATCAATCGGCAGGTCGAAATACTGCGCGCGATGCTCGCCAAGGCCGTTCGGTGGGGAATGTTGACGAAGAATCCAGCCAGCCAGGTTGAAGACTTCGCCGAGGACAAGAAGCGCGAGCGCTTTCTATCGAGCGACGAAATTCGCCGGCTCTTACGTAGTACGAAAGCCTCTGATTCACCGACCCTTCGACCGGTGGTCTACCTCGCGCTGCAAACCGGGATGCGCAAGGCCGAGCTGCTCAACCTACGCTGGAGCGATATCAATTTCGAAGCCTCGAAGATCCTTGTCAGGGAGACGAAGAGTGGCGAACCGCGACAAGTGCCGATGAGCCGCCAGGCACGATGGCTGTTTCGCAAATTGGCCGCCCGGTCCCCGCTGTCGGAATGGGTATTTGAATCTCACGGCAGAGACGGAGAGCTGGGTCCGGCAGGAGACGTCAAGACGGCTTGGCAGGGGGCGCTTACCAGAGCCCAAATCCAAGAACTCTGGTTCCACGACCTACGGCACACGTTCGCTTCGCACTTCGCGATGCGCCGGGGCGACCTCTACGCGCTAGCGGAAATTCTTGGGCATTCAAACCCCAAGATCACACTCGACCGGTACGCCCATCTGTCTCCGGAGTTCGTTCAAGCACAGCGCGGGATAATTGACGCGATGTACTCGACTTCGCCTGCGAATGGACACTTGGTGGACACCAGGGCGGTTCAGAAGTTGCCGCGTTCGACGTAACTGTTTGAAAATATGGCGCGCCCGGAGAGAGTCGAACTCCCGACCTTCTGGTTCGTAGCCAGACGCTCTATCCAGCTGAGCTACGGGCGCACCGATCAGCGAGAACAGATTGGGTTACAGCCCAGAAATTGTATCACAGCAGTGCAGGCCTTTAGCGCGTCCCGATAAGGCCCAACGCCGGGAACTCGCGCGGACCGGCAGGCGGACGGGCGAGCGCAAGGCCCCACGAAATAGCGCCCGGCTCCTACTTCGGCAGAAAATGAAGGAACAGCGTCAGACGGCGCCGCACATCGCTCGTGATCAGGAAATGTTCGCGCACGTGTTCATGCCAGTTTTCGCCCAGCGCCTGTTGCAGCTCGCCCAGGTTCACGGCAGCCTGATTTGCCGACGCGAGCAAGATAGGAAGCCGTCGCAAGTTGAAACGTCTCGGTCGCTCCCGCGGTCACGGTAGGCCCTTTTCCATTCGCGCCAGCAAACGCAGCACTTCTGCCGGCGTGCGCACGAAATAACGCGCGTGCGTCTGCGGCTCGCGTCCCACGCGAATGGTAATGTCGTCAGGCAGCGCGGCGAATGCCACTTCGTCCGTTCCGTCGTTGCCGATGTATACGACGGCGGTGTCCGGGCGATGCGCGCCCAGCACCTCGTCCACCGCCGTGAATTTTCCGGGGATTTCCCGCGGCAATATTTCCCATACCCGGCTGCCGTTCAGGATGTGCAGCGCATCACCCCAGGGCTCCAGCAGATGAGCCAGAAACTCTGCCGCAAGAAGGGCTGAACTTCGGTCGGACTCTCGATAGTGAATCGCTACGCTGAGCGCCTTGTCCTGAATCCAGACACCGGGAATCGACTTGAGCGCCCGTTGCGCCACCCGTTTGGCGCCTTCGAGGGCATGTCTCGATTTCGCACTTAGCGTGACGGATTTACCCTTGCTCTCTCCGCCGTGCACTCCGAAATACTGAAGCGCACTCAAAGACACGAGTTCACGCACATCGTTGCGCTTTCGGCCGCTGATGATAACAACCTGCGTATTTTCATGCCCGGCAAGCCGCTTGAGGACAAGCTTTGCGGACCGCGACATGCGCACATCGCCGGGACGCCGCCTCAAATTCACCAACGTGCCGTCGAAATCCAGAAAAAACGCCCAGCGCTTGGCCGCCCGAAGCCGCGCGCGAATCTTCGACCAATTGCGGAAAGCTGAAAGCGCCGGGTCCCGCGACTCATTCACCTTGCGGGTCGTCACAACCAGCCGGCTCGGCGGGCGCTCAAACCCGATGTCCGGCGAGTCGCCCTCCTCCGCGACCAAAGCCGTAGCACCGGCCGTTGAATTGCGGCTTCGAACGTTACGCATACTTTTGCGCCCGTTCCACAACGGTAGGCTCAGCTTCGTCAGTCCGAATTTCGGAGAGTTCCGAGATCAGATTTCCGGCCCAGCGATAGACGTTGTTTTCGCGCACGGTGTGGCGCATCCTGCGCATTCTCATGGCCCGTTCGTCCGCGTCCATTTCGAGTGAAACCCTGATGGCATCGGCCAGTTGATCGATGTCGTAGGGGTTTACGATCAGGGCGTCGCGGAGTTCGCGGGTGGCGCCGGTGAACTGGCTCAGGATCAATGCCCCTTCGCCGTCTTCGCGGGATGCCACGAACTCCTTTGAGACCAAGTTCATACCGTCATGCAGAGACGTGACCATGCAGAAATCCGCGGCGCGGTAGTAGGGCAGGATTTCCTCGTGGCTGTGGTGCCGGGTCAGCAATGCGATGGGCTTCCAGTTCCCGTCCATGAACCGGCCGTTGATGCGCGCGGCTTCGGCTTCGACCTCGGCCAGGAAATCGTGGTAGCGCGGAATCGTCGTGCGGCTCGGTGCGCCGATCTGCACGAATGTAAATTTGCCGCGGTATGCCGGCCACCGTTCCAGGAATCGCTCGACGCCGTGGAAGCGTTCGATCAATCCCTTGGTGTAATCGACGCGATCGACGCCCACTCCGAGGAAGCTGGCCTCGATTCCGAGCTTCTTCAGCAGCGATGCGCGCAGATCGTACGCAGAGGGCGAGGCCTCGCCGACCTCGCGTTGCGCCTCACGGAAATCGACGCTGATTGGAAACGGACGGACCAGCGTAACGTGGTCACGGCGCTTCACTGCGAATCGCTCCCACTCGATGCGCGACTCAAGAGCCGCATCGACCGTCTCAAGAAAATTGTTGCAGTGGGCCTGCGTGTGAAAGCCCACCAGGTCCGCACCGAGCAATCCATCGAGCAGTTCGCGCTGCCAGGGGCAAATTCCAAATGCCTCTGGATTCGGCCACGGGATGTGCCAGAAAATCGCGACGCGCACGTCCGGCCGGGCTTCCTTGACCATCCGCGGCAGCAGCGCGAAGTGATAATCCTGCACCAGCACGAGCGCGTGTTCGGCTCCCTCGAGCTCTTCGAGTACGGTGTCGGCGAACTTCCGGTTGGCCGCCTGATACGCCTGCCAATCGGAGGTGCGGAACGTCGGGCGCGTGTGCGCGATGTGGCACAAAGGCCAGAGCCCTTCGTTCGCGAAGCCGTAGTAGTAGCCGCCCTCTTCTTCCTTGGTCAACCAGACGCGTCGCAGCGTGTATTCCGGCCTGTCGGGGGGTACACGCAGGCGATCGTGCTTGTCGACCGTCTCGCGATCGGCGTCGCCCGAGCCATGAGCGATCCACGTGCCGTCGCACGCCCGCAAAATCGGTTCCAGCGCGGTAACCAAGCCGCTCGCCGGAACGGAAACTTCAATATTTTTTCCACGATGGATGTGCGTGTACGGCTCGCGATTGGACACCACGAACAGCGAGCCGCGAAGTTTGTTCTGGATGCTGGCACGCAGCCGCTCGGGCGTCCATAAGGACTCGCCCGTCTCGCGTAGACGCGCTTCTTCCTCCGCCGCCGCACGCGCTTCGTTCAGGCTGCGCGCGAAATTCACTACTTCCTGCGAAAAAGGGCCGAGAAAATCCTCCTTCGGCAGTTCCGGGCGGGGCTGCACGCGCCCGCCGCGCAGATCGCGCATCCACTGCGCCGTTCGCGAAATCGGCAGCACGATCGTCCAGCGGATGATCGCTACGGTAACGAACACGACCAGCAACACCTGCGCGATTACGTGCCACACCGTTTCGCGCCAGATGCGCGTGCTCTGCGTCTCGATGAAGCTCGCGTCATGAAAGATTCCGAGAACGCCGGTCATGCCCGTTTCGCCGGCGAGCGGAAGGTAATACGCATGGATCGGCTTCTCGCCGACCTTCAGAAATTCGCTGACGGGCTGCCCATCTTTGCGAATGCGATCCAGTGGCAGGGGCGGCGGGGTGAAATCGGATTCCAGGCTGGAGCTTTCGGCCAGCACATGACCGTCGGCGCCATAAACGATCACGCCGGCCAGTTGCTGGCGGTTCTCAAACCGCTCGACGATCCGGCGCAACTGCGGCTTGGAATCATGTTCGATGGCCGGCTCGATGATTTCTTCGAGACTTTCGGCGAAAATCTCGGCGCGTCGCTCAAGATCCTGGCGCAGGCCTCGCTTTTCGGCGCGCACTTCGTTCCGGGAAATAAAAAACGTGACGAGGCTGATGCCGACGACCAGGAAAAGGATCAACCGGAGGCTGAGTCTCACGATATGTCCCCTCTAGAATTCCGCTACGATTGGAATTATGGCACCGAACATGGAAGCGGACCGCATTCCGCGTTTCCAGTTCAGTGGACGGAAAATCAAGCGGTGGCTTCGATACTTTGGACGCGGATAATGTTGTTCGAAGCGTCCAAGGTACCGGTCACTTTCACTTTTTTTCCGTCGAACTTGCTGGCTGTCTCCTGGTCATCGAGCTGATAAGAACTCTTGTTGATGGCGTCTCTGAAGACAAACTGATTCCCGGTTTTCGTAATCGTGCCGAGAAAAACCCGGA